>ERZ779705.491-NODE-491-length-35779-cov-3.618968_pt1 | contig 35779 bp, 35 predicted proteins | sample MGYA00511385_ERZ779705 | MGnify/ENA primary metagenome ERZ779705 (study PRJEB29588, sample SAMEA2145301) | human gut metagenome | biome: human gut; feature: human-associated habitat; material: faeces | place: Denmark | collected 2008/2010 ... | reverse complement strand
AGTTCCTCATTAAAACCAAGTCCAGTCAAAGAACTCTCCATCTCTTCTGAGCCAATCTTTAATGCTGCCTTTGCGAAATAAATATTGTCGGAATATATTAGGGCATTCTCTAAAATGACTGGTTCATATGCATGGAGTGTTGTTACATGATAGGAACCCCACGATGCATCCTTTTGCCAACTTAAGCCTACGTTGCCGTAATCTTCCATTGGATCGATTGCTCCTGATTCCAAGCCGACCGCTGCGGTAATTGGCTTGAATGTAGACCCCGGACACCACACTTGCCGGAAGCGATTATACATTGGCTTATTCTCATCCTCGTTAAGTACAGTCCACTGCTCACTCGATAATCCTATAATAAAATCGTTATTGTCATAGGCCGGTGTGCTGACCAAAGCCAATACTTCTCCGATATAAGGATTCATGGCTACCGAGCAGCTTTTATCTTCCTTAAACTGCTCATGCAAGGAAACCTGTAAATCAGTATCTATCGTAAGCTGGATGTCCTGCCCATGCTGTACCAGGATACAAGCAAGTTCCTCCTTCTCTTTGCCTTCCGAGTTTTCAATGTAAATCCTGCAACCGTTCTGGCCTTTCAGTTCTTTCTCGAACAAGCCCTCCATTCCGCTTCTGCCGATTACACTATTGGCTGTATAGCCTTCTCCTGCATGTTCCTCTAAATCTTCCGCAGTAACACTTTGAACATATCCGACCAAATGTGCCGCTGCTTCTCCTAATGGGTATTCACGCACTTCAACATCAGATATCATCACTCCGGGAATCTCCAGCAACTTTTCATGCCTTTCTTTCTCCTTTAGGACTTCTTCATCTGGACTGATAGACATTAACTCAATTTCTTCCACTCTTGGAATCGTTTTAATAGGAACAAAAGAATCATCCTTTACCCACTTTGCAGACAGTTTCTTTTCTATCGCTTCCGGTGTGATTTCCACTAGTTCTGCAATCTGTGCGATTGCTTCCTCTCTGTTTTCCAACTTGCCCGGAACGATTCCAACCGAAGATGCTGTACCTTTTCCTGCAAGGACACGTCCGTTCCTATCCAGAATTTCTCCTCGTTCTGCCTGTGTAGTGGAAACTCTTACTTTATCTGTAGATGCCAGATTCGGAAAAATCAGAGAATCATCCCAAACTAACTGATATCCTTCTTCGTCCTTTAGGAAAAGTGCTTTATTCTCAAAGCTGATAGTTCCTGCAACTGTATCGAAAGAAGTCTGGTAGGTTACCGTCATTTGCTCCTCGTCATATGCAATAATCTGGACAGCTATATTCTGGACTTCTATACCTTCATAAATAGCTGAATTTCGAGTTACAAAATCCTCCTGACTGACATTTCCCGATGCCTCAATATGTAGCATTGCATACATTTCTTCATACTCCTGTTTTGGAATATGATCCATGTACTCCACCAGAAGTTCTTCCGGTGTCTTCCAGGCATTTTCCTTTGTTGCCAACATTCCTGCCACACATACTGCAGAAATTACCGCAGCTATTCCTATAACAGCAATCGCAATCCATAGGAGCCTGCTTCTTGTTTTCTTTCGCTTGTTTCTGCTTTTTCCTTTCTTCATATTGACCTCCATTCATTTTGCTTTGCTGATATGGTCATATTCTATTTTCAATGTACGCTATATCTTCAAAATATTACACTCGTAAGATTTTGAAGTAAAAAAATTTCTCTTTGCTGGGTATATCGTACTATGCATTCCTCCTTCCTTTTATTACATGCGTAAGATTTCGCAACAAAAAAATTTCGTCCGCAATCCTACTGCACTTGTGTAAATATTACATCAGTAAGATTTAGAAGTCAAGTTATCTTTATATAAAAAGGCTTCTGCCAGGAAGTATCATACATTTTCACAAAAGTGATACCTTTTAGCAAAAGCCTATTATTCAGCAGAGTTTCAAAACACCCCACTGCTGCGATATTCAAATGGTTCATTCATAAGGCTACAAAACACATATCCATTTTCGTTCCTTAATATCCCACAAACCGCAGAAAATCAAGGTTTCTTTGAAAGCAGACATACGGTTTCAATAATCCCCTGAACATTTATTTTATGCTGCATAGCGAAAGTATGCAATAGGTTTTCAAAGTGGGGTAATGGTTTTATCCCCATAAAAAGTGGTTGACTAAATGTATTTTAGAATTTTTCTATATAAATCCCACAGCCTCGGTCCACAAAAACCACCCAAAGCACTCAACCCACGATGCTCATGAACATCTCTATCTTCAACCTCAAAGAGCCTATGGAAATCATCTCCCTCACCTACATAAACTGATTTGTCATAATTAAGAAAAGTAGACTTGCCACTAAATTGGTCACCTGTGATATCTATAATAATATATTTGTCTACCATCAGCCATGCATGAGATTGTCCGTTTCCATCCGGTTTACCCCAATATGTTCCACAGACATAATCTGTTTTGATACCTTTATCCAATAAATACTGAGCTAACAAATCACTCGTATCTCCGCAGCAAGCACGTGGAAATCTGCGATATATGCTGTCGTTATCAAACTCCCCTGCTTCCAAAGCCAAGTCAATCGCTCTTCGAAATTGGGTTGCGAACTGTTCAATTTCCTTCATCATACGCTCCTTTAACAAAACCGCTTTTGCGAAAAAGTATTCTTTCGCCAAAATGTATATTTCCCGTTCTCCAAAGCCTATCCCCTGGGGTAAACCTCCTGATATATCATCACTCTGCGGAAACAGAAACACACATCTATTTTATTCCCAAAATGGCGAAATCCTTTGATTTACTGGGCTTTTCTTGACAAAAGGCAGACTGTTTCCACATGCACCGTCTGTTGAGATAGCGTTTTTTCTATCTCTCTGCGTATCTCTAAAGACCTTGTAAGCCTTGTAAAATCAGGCTTTTTCAAAAAGTTCAGAATTAGAAATATTTTCCGTTCTCTGCGTATCTTGTGGGGCGGTGGCAAAATGGTGGCATTGCCACCGCTGAACCCTTGACCTTGCTTATTCCTTCATACCACCTGTATTTTACCATGCTACAATACCGCTGACAACTCATATAAGCGTTATATAGGGCATTTCTGCCCACACCCCTATATTTTATCATTAGCGTTCTTTAGGCTTTCTGACAAGGCATATAAGAATGGCAACCAACAACACTAATTGAATGATCTGCAACCAATCCATACTTATCTTTTATAGAATCATCCACCGCTGTCTGCTGTTGATCGGCATTGATGCTGATGTTGTATTTCCGGCATTAGATACACCACCGCCAAAATCATTTGCCTTGTCCCCTGTTATTGTCCCGCCTGTTATCGTACAGGTTGCAGCATATGAACTGTTATCAATCGCACCGCCGTTTCATGTTCATTGCCATTCAACCACAGTACCATATTTTGATGATGAATTTGATGCTGTTGGTGAACGTGCTGCGCGGGATGAGGAAACAGGCAAGACCTACTTTGTACCGGGCAACATGACCTATAAGGAATGGGAAAAGTCATTTGTCAATGGCGAGGATAAGTCAGGCTTGCAAGCAGTCAAAAAAGATGATACAGTTGAATTGAAAAAGAAGATTGCTAATGCAGATGTTGAAATCGCAGACTTGAAAAAGCAGTTTAGTGACACAACTGACGGCTATTCCTATGATGATTGGTTCAAAGACTTCAATTCAATAGAAGATGGTTATGGTGATGTAACAGAAGCGGATGAACCGAATGTGAATATACTGAAAAATATTCAGCAAAAGATTCAAGACTTAATTCAGAAAAAGAATCAGTGGAAATCACAACTTCCTGTTCTTGGTGGTCAAGGTACACCAATGAATATTACTGATGCGTTGAAAGGTGCTAATCCTAATTATGCAAGCGGTACACAATATGGTGTAAATTGTCAAAGGTGTGTTCAGACTTATGAATTAAGAAGAAGGGGTTATGATGTTGAAGCATTACCAAAACCAAAGAAAAACAACACAATTATTTGGGGAAATGAATGTTTTGTTGATTCATCAGGAAATACACCAAGTTTCACATTCAATCAAAGTGAAAAGGCTATCAGAAATACATTAGCAAATGCCCCCGACGGTTCAAGGTATATCATATATGCTGCTTGGAAAAATAGATCAGCACACGTTTTTATTGCAGAAAAAGAAAATGGTATTATCCGATATATTGACCCACAGCCAAACAGGGATGATGTAGAATATTATTTTTCACTGGCAAAGGAAAACAAGTTTGGTATTTTAAGGGTTGATGATAAGGATATAACAACAGATGTTTCAAAACTAAGTGCAACAGTGAGGTGGTGATTATTATGGACGAAAAAAATATCATAACTGAATATTTTGAAAATGATGATTTACCCGCAACTATTACAATGATTGAACCGTTGTCTGAACTTGGTGAACATTATTACAAAGTAAAAGGAAAAGATGAAGATGGTGAATTTGAAACAAGTGTATTTGTGATTGATTCATCAGTTCAAATATTACCTGAATAAATACAACAGATATTAAGAATGAAAGCACGGCTATTTGACCGTGCTTTTTAGTCCCAATGTTCCCCGTCTTTGGGGTATAATTCCAAAATAGCATAAAAGTTTGGAATATCTGCAATCTGCTTTCCATCTTTTAACGCTGTCAACACTCTAATCTTTTCATCCAGTAGTTCATCACTGTCTAAATCAAAAAATTGTGTCATTGTAGGTGGGAAATCAACTTCTGAAAACAACTGTCTGACCTTGATGCCCTTTTCATCTTTCATATACTCTGCAAATTCTTTCTTTAATTCTTCCGGGGCATCCTCTGTCAGATGCCAGTTGTTATGTTCAGGGACAAAATAAGGACTATCCCAAAATGACGGCATTGATTGTGACATATTACTTCACCCTTTTTTTATTTGCCTTAATAATATCATCTTTCAAGCCAAAACAAAAGTCCCTGATCTGCACCAAGGACTTTTGCATTTCCTGTGTTTTATCCTATCCTATCCACAACAATGAAGCGTTGACCTTCTTGCTGTCTTATCAGAATGACACCATCACCGACAGCCAAGCCATTGTGTACGGTGACTTCAATCGTTCCGACAGCGTGAACGTGTGACGGGGAAACGGGTGCTGTCCCTGAATTTACATCCCCGGTATAGTAATAATTCTTGATATTCCCCGCCGTTATCTTAGTTTTGAAATCTGTCACATTCCTTGAAAGAATCAACTGTTTTTCACCCAGTATCATCTTCTGTTCAACATTGATTTTCAGCGGTGAAGCACTCACCACTTTACCAAAATACACATTTACGGGTTTTGTTGATTCCATGGCATCAATCGCTGCCTGATGTACTTTTTTTACAATTCCATTTGCATCCATCTTTTATTTTGCCCCTTCCGTTATAGATTCTATTGCTTCACCCATTGCATCATCTAATGCAGTGATAAAACCATCAAGGTCAGTATCAGATGAAACATTATTGTTGTTTGTTTGGTTGATAGTTACTTCTGCGGTTGTGAATCTGTTAATTGCTTCTTGCTCTGCAATGTCACGCAAATACTTCAATTCATCCTCTGATACTTCCAAAGAATCCTTGATTTTGCCTGTGTTATCGTCAATACTTCCAACACCGTCACCAATACCGGAATTTGCTATTGCATCATTAAAACCTGATGTGTAGTCACTGACATTAGGAATATCAGTCTTACCGAATACATCAGATAAACTAAAGTTTGAAACCTTGTCAGCAACACCGTCACCCCAAGCAGCACCCGCATTGAAAGCATCTGATGCCCAACCGTCTTGAAATGTACTGAAAGTTGACATTCCATCATTGAAAGCATCTGAAACAGATGTGTATTGTTCCTTGTTTCCGGCTGCTTCACTTGCCTTGGCTGCATAGTCATCTGCTGCTGAACTGATACCTGAATAATCAAAACTTACAAACGGCAACTTATTCAAGGCTGCTGCTATAGTTTCAATTACTGAACAGGCAGTTGATAATAGATTGTAAAACCATGACTGTACGTTGCAGATAGCATTGTGAAATGCCGTCATCATGTTGGATGCAAGTGCTGCAATGGCGTTACCAATACCCAAGGCAATGTTTGCCACGGTCAGCCCCAAGTTCTTGAACAATGCCCCAACTGTAAAGATACAACCCATTATCACACCGAACCCTGAATTTGCAACACCCGTCATCTTTGCGATCGCATTACATACGGCAAAAATTATTGCAATAAGTGCAATAATCAGTACAATAATCCACACAATAGGACACGCATACAATGCACCGTTATAACCCATCTGTGCAGCAGTTGCAGCCATTGTCTGACCCGTAAGTGCTGCCATAACACCGATTTTTGCAGACATTGCCACTGAATGAATTGCTGTTGCAGCAGCGGATGCAATTTCTATTCCCTTCACAATGCCAAGGTATGCTGCATATACAGCCAGTGCAGCAATGACACCGTAAATGATCGGACTGATAACAGACCAATTATCCGCAATGAACCCGCCAACAGTTCCGATCAAGTCAAAAATATTCAGTACAACATTTGAAATGACTGCCATTGCTTCAATCACACCATTAGCAAAATTTTGAACAACTGTACTATTTGCAAAGTCATTTATTCTTTGCAATACAGGTTGAAACGCAACTAATGCTGCATTTTTTATATTTTGCCAAATATCTGACCATGTTAACGGTAACGTCGCAAATGCTGCATTGGTTTCGTCTGCTGCTCCAAGCATTGCTGCAATGATAATATCAGAGGTAACCTGACCATCTGCTGCAAGGTCTTTAATTTCACCTTGCGCAACACCCATATAATCAGCAATAGTCTGAATTACCATTGAACCGTTTTCCATGACAGAAGTAAGTTCATCACCGTTCAATGTTCCTTTTGCTAAAGACTGTGTAAGCTGCAACATTGCAGAACTTGCTTCCTCTGTGGATGCTCCTGACAACTTCATCTGTTTATTTAACTGATTGGCAAATGCAACTATTTCTGCTGAACTGCTGAACGTATCACCCGCAAGTGTTCCAAGTTTAGCAACATTAGATGCCATATCCCCAAATGAACCTCTTGCGTCCTGTGCTGCTGCATATACCATGTTGGTCAGTTCCTGTGTGGATTGCAGATTGTCATTCATCAGATTCAGCCTTGCTGTTGTGCTTGCAAGTTCGTCTGAAATGTTCAGTGCTTTCCCAACTGACTGAATACTGACATAGGCTGCAACTGCCCGTTTGATGGTATCGGTCAGTTCATTTGCCTGTTGTGTTCCGGCTGAAATTTCCTGATTGAAACGCCCCTGTTCATCCACATTGTCACGGATGTACCTTTCTGTGTTGCCAACAGTTTGTGACAAACGCAAATAGGCATCATTGGCAGCAGAAACATCCATGTTCTGCATTGCCTGATTCAGTGAATTTTGTTCCTGAATAGCCTGATTCAACTGCATACGCAACTGTTCCAGTTCTGCATTTGCATTGTCTGCCCCAACATTTACCGGGTTGTTCTCAATCTGCTGAATCCGCTGCTGAATTGCAGATAACCGCTGTTGCATGGTGTTCATATCCTGAACTGCTGCATCCGGCAGTATATCCATTCCCTGTGCAGTCTGTGAAATCCTTGCCTGTGTGGTGTTCAGTGTGTTCAACATATCGTTTGCACTCTGAACTTCTTGCTGAAATCGTTCAACACCTGTTCCTGTGAAAACTTCTAAATTATCTGATTCCCACTGAATAGGTACGTTGACGGGTTCCGGGGGTGCGTTTGGCTGAATTTCAGGTCTGATTGGTTCAGGATTTTCAACCAAAGGGTCAGGAAGTACCGGGTTCACATCCACGTTAATCACCTGACCGTTTCCCCCATCCACAACAGGCGGTGCAATATCAGGTTGCTGACCGACTGCTGCATTTAATTCATCAACTGCATCAGCCATTTGTTCAACTTCATCCCTTGCCCCTTCAAGACTGCCTGTATCAACATCAGCATTCATTGACTGTGATAGATCATCAAGACTAGAAACAGCCATATTGACTGAATCAATAATTGCATACATTACACCTGAAAAATTATCTTGTAATTCAATACCTGTTTGAATGGATGACATTCATTCACCTTCTTTCTAAAAATTTCTTTGCTTTACTTTTGAATTTATCTAAAAATGTCGGCTTGGGTTGGCTTGCGATATATTCAGCCTTAACACACCGTCTTTTTATTTCCCACTCCAACACATTAAGATACATTTTTACATAGGCATCAGGCTTTTCAACCTTCTGCATTTTCTGTTGTGCATATTCCAGTTGTTCATCTGTATGCCCCATAACACGCAACAGCATCTTTCTTGTGATCTCATACGCCGGGGCAGCGGTATTCAACACCAAAATCCCCTGATCTGTTAGAAAAATTTCCTTGTCCGGGGTAGTTCCCGGCAACAGGGTCAGTTCTTTGATGAATCCGGCTTGAACATGATACTGGTTGACACACCAAAGATTTTCATTCACAACTTCAATGTTCCTGTTCATGCTTGTCCCCTGTTCCGATCAATGCATCAACTTCTGCAATGATCTTCTGTAATTTGCTGATATATGGTCTTAATAACTGCTGACAGTAAACAGAATTTTTGATGTGCTTCTGATATTTTCCGCTTGCCTGTTTCAATTTCAGCAGTTGGAATTGAATTGTTTCCATGATGACTGAACTTTGTTCAATGGCTGTTTTTCTTTCAGGTGTCACCCAGTCCTTTGTGATTGTCCCGGTTGTATTCTGCTGCACTATGTTCATCAGGCGTTCAGCCTGAATTGAATACCCAAGGCATACATTTTCAAACCGTTCCTGATTATCCATGAAAAGAAAATTGTTCACCTTGACGGGTTTCACTGGTTTATTCATAAAATATCTTTTTTCCCTGTTTTCTGCATGTTTCAGTTCCTTCCTGTTATGGCGTACTGTTTTCATCATTTCTTTGCCCTTTCTGACCTCATATAACCGCCATATAGCAATTATTTGTTGTCCTGTGCTGAATTGTCTGCCTGTAATATTTCAATCGCGCTTTGAAGCAGTCCAATCAATTCCTGATTTCCTTTATTGGCTGCCAAATCAATGCTAACGGTCTTACCTATGCGCTTCTGACCATCCTTGTCTGTGAACTGCGGTTTTGATACCGCCAATCGCTGACCATTGCGATATAAACGAAATTCACCGCTTATCACAGTTACTAAATCCGGCTGTTCTGTTTCATAGAATTTATTCATATTCTGTATTTCCTTTCCGTTCAAATAAGAGTGCAACATTTCCCATATTCAAATACACCCCGGACTATCCACAAAAGTCCGGGGTATTTTATCAAAAATTATACTGTTGCCTGATAGTAAATAGCCTTTGCCTTGTTCTCAAGTACAAAAGAATCATAGGCAATTCTACCTTCTACCAATGAACCACTGATACCTGGTGCATCTTCATGTACCTTGTATTCGCTTAATTTTGTCGGTGATACAGTTGCACAAGGGTGTGCGACCATAAAACCAAATTTCTTTGGTAATCTTGTAGCCGGAACTTTTACAACTAGTGCCCCGTCGATCATAGCCACAACGCCCTTTAATCTCAAATCATTACCAATGTCTGTTTCCATGATAATGTCCTTGCACTGCTTAATCAGAAGATATGTGTCAGGCGTAACAACAATAATTCTTCCATTTTCCGGCACTTCTGCATTGTCTAATGCAGTATTCGCCTTTAAGATTTCTGTGCAAATATTTTCTTTTGTAAGTTCAACCGCTGTTGGCTTAATTCCCGCACCAGTACACATTTTTGAATAAGTGTGAGTATCTACTTCAGGAATAACTTTCTCACGCAACTGTCTTGAAAGTGCAGTGCTTGCCTTTAATACACCGCCTGTTTCGTTTTCATCCAATTTGTCGATTGCAAATGTGAATGATCGGTCTTTGCTAAGTGTGAATTCCTCGGTTGTGGCATCCAATCCCTGAATCACTCCATATCTTGACTGATTTCCTGAACTACCGTCTCTGTCATAGTCTGACATTTCAGCCGTAGACACCTTATACACTTTTACTGTCTTTGCACCATCAAATTCAAAGTCTTTATTTGTCAGTAATGATGTTTTACTTTCCGTAGTAAACATTTCATCTACATACGGTAAAAATTTAGTTACTAAATTGATAACTGCCATAGTTTAACGCTTCCTTTCTTTTCGTCAGCGAAGCCCCATAGCCTTTCTAATATTAAGATCGTCTGCATCCCCATCCCCCGCATTTACTGGGGATGTTGGTACACCCGGTGTGAAACTCTTAAATTGTATTGACTTAGTTGCATTCGCTTTATACTCATTAAATACTGTTTCTATTGTTGAAATGCTCTTTTTCAATGTTTCTTCATCCTTACAGTTCAGAGCATCAAATAACTGTACAGGTAGTCCTTTTTCTGATAACATTTCCTTTGCAGACATATGAAGTTCACGCTGCGCAAGTTCCTGTTCCCTTTTTGCAAAATCTGCATCACCGTTATTCTTTGACTTTTCTTTTGCAAGTCTTTCCTGAACAATACGGTTCACATCTTCCTGTGTAAAGGTTTTTTCCCCTGTTTCCTGACTGGTTGCCGGGTCTGCATTCTGATTCATGTTTTTTTCTTCCATGATTTTCTCCCTTCTTTTTACGTCAGAAGTTGACTAAATTTACCAAACAAAAAAGGCATGAGCATAACTGACCAATCAATCAAAAAATCAGTTATTCCCATGCCTTAACAATCCAAAATTAAAGCTAACACTACATCAAGAAAACAGTTAAAATCATGTAGTGCGGTACTCATGCCGTTATTCTGTTGTATATATTATTATACTATATTTAGTGGTTGCAGTCAATAAATACAGCTTATTTTGTATATTCTTTAGGTTTAGGGATAGTTAAAACAGTATGCAAAAAACCATCTTTTGGTGCTGTTTCTTTTACTTTGGCATCAGGGAAAAGTTTTTTCACTATTGCTTCATGTTTTGCCTTTTTCTCTTTTTCATTTTCTGCATATGTAACTTTAATTTTCATCTTCATCATCCTTTCTGTCAGGGTTTCAACAGTGTAACCATTGCGAAACCCAAACCATGAAATACCGCTATTTTCCTATGTTTCCAGTCATCCGGCAGCAGTTAAAACCACCATTTGCCACCCTGATGCCGTCCACACACGCACATGCGTGTGTAACGGTGTCCGAAAACTATTCTTTTTAGGGACTCAAAAAATGAAGGAACGTTTTTTAGGGTGTCCGATTTGTCCGAATGACATTATTTCAATATGCTTTTTACTGATGGAACAATGATCTGCTGCCCTGTTTCCCAATCATAAAAATATTCTTTCAGTTCCATCAGGCTGCACTTTTGCAACAATGGATGCTTTCCACTGGTCACCTGTCTGATCGTCTTTGCACTGTATGTTGTTTTGCAGATGATTCCTTGAAATCTCATGTTTTCCAATGCTTGCAGCACTATCACATAATTTCTGAATTTCTCCCTGTGCATCCTATTATCAAGCACAAAATCCAAGTAATTGAACGGGAAACTGAATTGAATCCCATGTGCAGCAGCATATTTTTTCATTCTATATGCTATTTCATCATAACCGCCCTTGGTGTTGTTCTGTATTCCAGTGTATTTCACACCGCTGCACACCCGGCATTTCAAGCTGTTCCCAGTAATATACAAATACTGAACATTCTTTGAACAGTACGGACATACAAAAAACCGTTTCCTTCCGAACCCAGTATTTTGATATGAAAGCATCAGATCATGCTTTTTACCAATCACATCCAAAGTGACCTGAATAGCATTGTCTTTAATTTTTCCCTTTAAATCTCTTACATCAATTCGTGTCATCAAATCACCTTCTTTCTGCCTTTCCCCTTTTTAGGGTGTCAGAAATGTCAGAATACGCACACGTGCGGGAACAAAACCCTAAATACTAACTCTATTTTCAACCATTAATTTTGTAATATCCCAATATAGGGCATTTTTCACTTTTAATACTTTCCCGATTTTGTCCCCTGATCAAAAAAAATCTAAAATTTCTGCTTTCTAACCTACGATTTATATAAAATTACTCTACTTTTTTATTCAAAAATCATATAAAACTGATACTTGATAAAACAAATTACCACATGATAAACTATGGTTGTTCAGGTCATGTGTTTACCATGTGGCAAGCCCTTGTATAGTCTTTATGATTATTCAGGGGCATTTTCTGTTATTGGTACTAATTTTAACACCTGTTCAAATTCTTCATGCCTTAAATGGGAAAGTTCAACCATTCCATTCAGTAAAGACCAAAGTCTATCTATATGTTCCTTTGCCCTTTCTTCATCATCCATTATGTCACTGCATACAAGTTCGCCTGTCATATATTCAGCAAGTTCAATCATAGACATGAGATAATCAAAAGATATTGCAAGATTGTTTAATTTTTCATAGTCCTTTCTATTCATTTGCTTCACCTTCTCTTTCTTTCAAATCCGACATTTTACTACCAGTAAGTGCACAAACATAAGTATATGCAAGCTGTGTTTCTCTTGGTTTGTCTTTTAACATTGCACACATATCAAATACCATTTTCTTCCAATCTGTGTTTACCTCTAAAGTTTTCTTCATGATTTACCACCTGATTCCTTTCTTTGCTTTTTGATAAATTCAATTTCAATTTCTGCATCACCTACTAACGAATAAAACTCTTTAAATATAGGCAGCAGTTTCATATACATTTCATCACTGCAAGTACATAGCTTTTCAGCAATGTCCAATACAATCATGAATGTTTCTACGGTTTCCTGTTCTGCATTATTCAGCAGAATAAAATGTTTATTTTGTCTATCTATGTATGGATGTTTAACAATAGCTTCATAATGTTCCATTTTTCCACCTTCTTTCTATGCTTGGCACTGTTTGGGTACGGTTGGCACTATTTAAGGGGTAAATTATATTACTTTTATATTTTCAACTTATGTAACACAACACATATAAGCATATATAAAGAAGTTTCCCTTAACAGTGCCAACAGTGCCACACCCTGATTTCACTGTATTTTAACCGAACCGCCTAACAGTGCCTTAACAGTGCCAACAGTGCCACTATTCAGAAAATACTTTGATTGACTTTCTTTTTTTGCCTGTTCCGATATGCCCGGTTATAATTTTTGTACCCAATACCCGGTTGATGCTCTTTGAAAAGGTCAGATTACTTCCCGGTTGAAAACCATTGTCAGCACAAAACACCTGATACCGCTTATAAACATCAGCGGTTGCTTCATTGATGATGCTTTCCTTACCTACTTCATCAATGAAAGCAAGAATAGGGTTGTTTTCTCTTTCATAGCTTTCCTTCTGCTGTGCTGACTTTGCCGGAATTGTAAAAGCCTTGTTTTTCAGCACTTCCACAAGCCCATCTAAAGCACACTGTATAAAATATTCTATGTGTTCCGGCTGTTCCAGTTTGTACCTGATAAGCGGGTCATAACCGGGAGTATCTTTTGTAAATTTCCCATTCAGGGGGATAAACAGCAATCTTCTAAGTGCTGCCCCGGTAGGGTCTTTCATGTGCGGTATGTCGTTCGCTGAATAAATGTGCATTGCATAGGATGTAAAGTTAATCGGCGGTCTGCCTTTTTCCTCTGCCTGAACTTCCTCACCAGTCACCAGTTTTTTGAATTTTCCAAGCATACATTCCACTAAATGAATATATGTACTTTTCCCGTTATGCTTGTCCCCCACCAGTATAGCAGCCATACCGCCACCAATAGCAGCCGATCTGTATAGACACGCCCCGGCAACTTCTTCTAATGAATACCGTATATCTTTATCACCACAGGACAATTTATCAAGCATACTATCCACTAAATCTGATTTTGCATCAGGGTTATAATTCCAAGGTATCTTATTTGTAATGATATGCTGTGGACTGAACTGCTCTAAACTGTCAGTGTTCAGGTTGTACACCCCATTCTTAAAGGCTATCAGGTTCAGGTCTGCGGTTCGTCCTTCCTCAATACATACCACATTCAGATATTTCAGCACTTCATTCCTTTGGTTGGATGTCAGGGAAGATATTTCACTCACCATTGCCCTTTCAATCGCATCATAGCCGGGTACATAAATACCGCCCTCATAGATGTGAAGCTGACCATTGATTTTTTTCACATGGTACTGCGTTCTAATATGCTCTGCAAATTTATCATGTGAAAACTTATTCTTCGGGAAGAAAACAGACTTTTTAAACGCTTCATCCCTCAAAATTACATCCAGTTCCTTTTCTTCCAGTGGTTCAGCAAGCACATACTGATTGATAATCCTAATTGTTTCCCTAATATCATCTTCATCAAATCCGGCATTCTGCAATGACAAGATATATGCATACAATGTACTGTTTCTACCGTCACCTTCGCCCATATTGGCAAAATCTATACTGCATTTGGGTAGTGGTGTAAAATACTTTGGTAATTCTTGATACGGTTGTTCATTATAAATCGGATTGCGTTCAATACCATTGAACTTTAAACATTCACCCGGTAATGAATACCCAGGGTGAAAATCTACAATAACACCACACTCAAGCATTACTTTATCAGCCTTTTTCAGTGACATATTACTATTAATCATCAGTACGTGGACACCTCTGCCACCTTTCCGATCAGTCATATAGCAAGATAATCTTTCCCCCTTTATGATATTCTGTAAAATATCATTATGAGGTTCTTCATCCGCATCAATAAGTACTGTATTAGGTTTCATTATTCCACTGAAGCCATCAAAAGCATCTACTTCTGATAAAGTTAAAAGTTGCGGATTTCTACCGGGAAATTTCTTTCCCTTCTGATTCTTCACAAAGCCTTTGTAAAGCCCTGTTTCGTCAAAATCTATCACCTTCCTTCTCACTTCCTTCCTACATAAATTTTTCTATACGCTCTAACATCCATTCCTTGATTAAGTGTCTTGGGTTACATCTTCATAGGTTGCTGCAACAACCTGTACCGACAGCAGCCCTCTTATAAAAGTTGTGTGTTGGGTATGAATTTATCAAGCGGTTTCCATACTTCCCGCCTGTTCACTCAAATGTCAGGGAGAACCGCCCCTTATCAGATTTCGCACTAAAACCTGAAAACTTGCTGACCAACAAGGGAATTTTTCAAGCGTTGCTTTCCCTGAACCGCTGAACATTTTCACCTTAAAAATGAACAAAACCTGTTGACCAACACCAAACACACAAATCTTATAAAAAGGCTGCTACTGGTACATGAATCAGATTTCTTCCACATCAATCAGATTTTCAACTGGTACATTCAGCGCCTTTGCAATTTTGCCTACTGTTGCGGGCTTGCAGTTGTTCCCGGCTGAAATTCGTCTGTATGTCTGATACTGGATATTTACCGCCTTACATAAATCATAGGGGTTCATACAGGCAGTTGCCAAAGCAATCTGCAATTTTGAATTATTGATTGTCATGCATCGCACTTCCTTTCTTAAAATTTGTCGTTGACAGAAGTGTTTTCTTCTGTTATCATTACTTTATCAGAAGTTTTTTATTCTGTCAATACCGAAAAGAGAATTTTTTTCTTCTGTTATTTTTTCATATTCTGTGATATACTGTTTTTCAAAGGTAGGTGAGAAAATGACAGTAGGTGAAAACATCCGAAAAATCAGGAAAGAAAAGGGGCTTACCCAAAAGCAACTTGGTAAACTATGCCAAATGAATGAAGTTCAGATAAGGCAGTACGAACTTGGGAAAGCCAACCCTAAAATAGAAACAGTAGATAAAATTGCTTCTGCTTTGGGCGTGAACATTGTTGACATTATGGAACGCTTCACAATGGAGCAGTACAAGACTACTTCTGAATATCAGCGGTTAGAAAAATCAGTCCACGCACAGGAAGGTATTATTGCGATCCTGACTGATATTTATGGAAAAGTGGAAGATAAAGATCTTGAAGGGAAATACGGTTCAGGGCATTACTATCTTGTTGGTAAAGGTTCAAAACAATTCATTCTATATGACGGTGATATAGATACTCTGTATGAATCAACAAAGGCTTCAATACCTTCCCTTGTGGATAGAATGAAGGACAGCAGACCAGAGAAAGAAGCGGTCAGAGAATACTTAAAAGAACTTGATACCCCGATACCACCTGACCAAATACCTGAACGGTTCAAATAATGCTAAAAACCGCCCCGGTTGCAGCCGGAACGGTTTTAATAGATGTAACCCATAAACCATATAAAGGAATATGTGATACTTCCAAGACAGATACAGTATAGCACATTCCTTTGTTAAATGCACCATTTTTTAGAAAGGATGTGCTTATTTTATGAAAGGTTCAGTAAGAAAAAGGGGTGCAACATGGTCATACTATTTTGACCTTGGAAAAGTTGACGGAAAACGCAAAAGGAAAGAAAAGAAAGGCTTCCGCACCAAGAAAGAAGCAGAAGCAGCACTTGCCAAGGCTGTGAACGAATACAACAATGCCGGGGCAGTCTTTGAACCTACTGAAATCACGGTTGCTGACTACCTAAACCAGTGGTTTGACCTGTACTGCAAAACCAACCTAAAATATAATACACAAGTCGGTTATTTGCGAATCATTCAGGGGCATTTGATTCCCAAGTTTGGCGTGTACCGCATGAAAGCGATCACCCCGGCAATATTACAGGAATATGCCGTTGAACTGAAAATGAACGGCAATTCCAAAAGCCACATGATCGGCATTTTGTCCGTATTCAGTGCAGCACTAAACTATGCTGTTGAACCAATGCACTACATCACTTCAAATCCTATGCAGTATGTCAAATTTCCCAAGGTTGAAAAAGCACCAAGGGAACGCATCATTTTAACCATGGACGAATGGCAGCAGATCATTGACCGTTTCCCGCCTGATTCCCGCTATCATATCCCCCTAATGATTGGATTTTATACAGGGTTGCGTATATCAGAAACCTTTGCCCTGACTTGGGATGATATAGACCTCGATAACCGCACCATCAGCGTCAACAAACAAATTGTAAAGCGTAACTTTGGGGCAGATGTAAGGAAGGTTGTTGAAAAGAAGGGTAAGAAAGAACTGCGATCATCATGGTATTTTGGAACAACCAAAACTGTAACATCAAACAGAACCGTGAAGTTTGGTGAAACCCTGTACCGGGCATTGAAAGCAGAAAAGGTCAGACAGGCAAAAAATGAAATGAAGTACGGTGAATACTACACCATCCATGTCATCAAGGTTGAAAAGGATGAAAAAGGCAATGATATGAAGCGCATAGTTCCAATTCAGAAGTGTATCAATTCGCCTTTGCCACGGGTTCGCATGGTCTGCATTGCAGAAAACGGTCAATATACTTCAACTGATTCCTTCAAATTCTGTTCAAGAGTCATCCATAAAGAACTGCTGCTTGCCTTTGATTACCATTCATTACGACACACCCACGCCACACTGCTGATTGAAAACGGTGCTGATGTGAAGGACGTACAGGCCCGGTTGGGACACACCAACATAGAAACCACCTTGCAGACTTATGTGCATGATACTGAAAAAATGGTTGAACGCTCTGTTGATCTGTTTGAACAGGTGACACAGGCAAAAACATCATAACAATTACATAAAGACCTGAAAAAGCACTGAATCCGGCAATAGTTCAACTGGTTCAGTGCTTTTCTTGTGTTCAGTGATGTTTTTCGGAATTAGGGTGGCAAATGGGTGGCAACCCGACATTTCAAGCACCCTAAAAACCTTGAAAATGCTTATTTTATGCGGGTTAAAAGACACACAGTCTCCACATGCAACGGCATCTTTATTGGAACACACATTTTCTGCCTCGTGTTCTTCAAAAGAACACACATCTTTATCATTCAACAAGTCATGATTATCGCTCATTTTTAAGCTCCTCCTTGTTGTCTACACAGCCTTTTCACAAAGATTCATATATCGGTCTCTGGCATATGGTATGCTTCTGTCATCCATACCCTTTAGCACAAATGTCAGCTTATACGGATCAGCTGTGCCATCCTCTTCCATATCACCGACAACGACTTTCTCCACAATACTTTCAAATACTACTCTGTCAAATTCATCAAGTACATCAGCCCCTTTAAGCTTCTGCCTGATGAGTTTCATCTTATCAGCAATATTCTTCTGTGATAATACGCAGTCAGAAAATAAATGCTTTTCTTCTTCACATTTATCCAACTTATTGCTAATCTCACTGTATTTATCGTCATAGGCTTCTTTAGAAATTTTATCATCCAGATACATATCAGTCAATTTTTTTCTCTTCTTTTCAAGCGAGGAAATCTCTTTCTCAATACGCTTCAATTTTTCTGTACTGTCGTCTTTGGATAATGTTTCTTCCACTGATGACAACACAGATTCAAGTACGTCATCAAAATTCTCTGCAAGCAACTTAAACATCTCAAGAAACGCATTTTCGATAACCACTTCATCTACGGCTTTGCTATGTGGGCAGTTTGCAATTCCCTTATTCGTTGCCGTCCGGCATTTCCATACCGGCTTTTTATGCTTTGTATCCTGATTATGGGAACGCCTGGTGAGATTAGTTCCACAAAAGCCACACTGACACATACTACTAAAAGCGTATTTTCTTGCAAACTTGATTCTCTCCGCATCTGATACATTTTCATTAGTACGATATCTGCTTTTTAAAATATCCTGAACTTTGTCCCACTCTTCCTCTGAAATAATGGCTTCATGATGATTCTTTGTATAATACTTGTTGGATTCACCATGATTATCCAGACGCCGCTTTGATATCGGGTCTACTGTGTAAGTTTTTCCCATAAGTAAATCGCCCTTGTACTTTTCATTCTTAAGAATTCCCCTGACCCCGCTGTCTGTCCACTTAACATTGCCCTTTTTATTGACCTTGCCAAGTCTCGTAAGCTCCTTCGCAATTCTATATGCACCATATCCCTGCAGATACAAATCATAAATCAGGCGGACTGTCTCTGCTTCTGCTTCATTGATAGTTATACTTTTATCCTCCGGGTTATAATCATATCCGAGACATCCGTTAAATCCCATCAGCTCTCCTCTGGACATTTTCATCTGCACACCCATTGTCACATTCTGGGATAAAGACTCAACCTCATTCTGTGCAAGCGCAGATAAAAGTGATAACTGCATCTCACTTTCCATCTTTGATGTGTCAATATTCTCTTTTTCAAAAATTACTGTAACTCCCTTTACCTTCAGCATTCTGGTATATTGCAGTGTATCAACAAGATTTCGTGAAAATCTTGATACTGACTTCGTAATTACAATATCTATAAGACCATTCATACAATCATCAATCATCTTAAGAAACTGCTCTCTTTTCGTTGTTTTGGTTCCTGTGATACCCTCATCAGCGTATATCCCAACCATAACCCACTCTTTATTGGAATCTATCTTATCCTGATAGTACTGCTTCTGTGAATTAAAGCTCTGTATCTGCTCTTCTCCATTCGTGCTGACACGGACATATGCTGCTACTCTTTTTCTTGTAATAGTAAGTGGTTTTCCCATCTTTCTGCGGTCTCTGATAACAGGACCATCCACTTTCTTTATTACTTCTACCTGTTTTTCATCCATAGAAAACGCTCCTTCCCTAAAATCTGTCTGTATAAAATAAATTGGCAGTAACATCATTTCTGCTACTGCCTACACTATAATTCAAAATATAAATGTTAACGAATGTGCGGCTATGCTGTCATAAAAGTTATAACATCATATTCACTCATAATATGAATTCTTGTTCTACTGTACTCATCTTCGGTAATCAGTCCCTTGCGGAAAATCCACCCAAGTACAGCCAGTTTCTTGGCTAATTCTAATTCTTTTGCCATGTGTAAACACCCCCTTCTTAAAATACTAAACATATCACCTTCTTTTACCGAAATCTCAATTGTGATAATCATACCGTTGAAAGATACTTCATTTGGCTTTCTGCATATCACATGTTGTCAGTCTCACAGCTGACCTTTAGTCCCCCGAATCGCTTCGTGACCTGTGGGCTACTCCTGTTCGAGTCCGTTTCCCACCCTTGACGGAAGTGTCTTCACCCGCTCCGTTTCCTACCGGAAACATCTTCGCTGGTTCTGTTGGCATATGATAAAGCTCATTTAGTTTTCAATGTGCAAAAAAGTTGTAGAACATATGTTTGTTCTATGTTATAATATTTATAGCCATTTCAGATATCTTCTGCTGTCTGCTGGCTATGTTTTGTTGTGATAATGATAGTAAATTTTGAGAATGAAACACATTGACGACATGTTGACTGGAAGTTGACATAGACATGGAGAAAGTATGAAAAATCAATTGACATTTGCACATGTGACAGGTGCATTACTTGACAATAAAATAAAGACTTACCCACAGCACCGGCTTGTGCGTGACCTGTTTTCGCTCTGCCTGTTGGATGAAGCCTCTGACTATGGTGAAGCTTCAGATGATAACATCACATTCAGCCGCTGGTGTAATGGAGCAAGACCTGTTCCTGTAGATATTCTGAATGAATACAAAAATGATACCGGGCGTAATCAGATGATTACGGACTTTAAGAACAAGATTATTCCTAATCTTATAAATGTTTCTAATACCAGATATTTGTTGGAAGATATGATTAATAACAGCCGAAAAATAATTGGCATTACCAAAGCTGATGAATTAATTGCCATTGATGATAATGCCACATTTTTTACAGATGTTATGCTTTACGCCATATTATCTGACCATAACAGAAAGAACCTGTATTCACCGGAGCTTACTGACATTCTGCTAAGTAATCGTTTGCCGGCTGTTGTAAAAGAATTCATCGGAAGAAATGATGAGATAAAAGAATGTGGCAGACTGCTTGCTTCTGAATCCGTTGTTTTCATAAATGGAATCGCAGGAATAGGAAAAAGTGAACTGGCAAAATATTATGCCAGCAGGAATAAAAAGAAATATACCAATATCATCTACCTGTTTTATTCCGGCAGCCTGCGAAAAGACATTGCAGCCATGGAATTTTCAGATGATACATCAGATATGGATGAGGATGCTCTATTTGACTCACATTACCGACTGCTACGCTCCCTGCATCAGGACAGCCTTGTGATACTGGATAACTTTAATGCACTTCCTAAGGATGATGCTTTTTTCAAAGAATTTGTAAAGAATGATTTTGAATTGCTTGTCACGACACGCTGTGAAGTAAAACAATATGCTTCGATTAAGATTAAAGAGATAGCATCTGAAAAAGACCTTTTACAGCTTTTTGCTTCGCATTGTCCTTATTCGGATGATGATACTGAAACAGTTAAACAGATAATAAGAGAAGTTCATTCCCACACCCTGACTGTCGTATTATCAGCTCTTTCACTTGCAGCAGGCGGTCTTGAGCCTGATGAATTACTGCATGAATTAAAGCAGTGTGGGCTTAATATCACAGATAGTGAAAATGTGGAATTATATAAAGATGGGGATTATTATGATGGGCTTATGATTGAACATTTGCGTATTCTTATGCAGATCAGCCGGCTTAATTCTTCTCAAACCGATATACTTAAGAACCTGTCAATCCTTCCGGTATCCGGCGTGTATAAGAATCATTTCAGGAACTGGCTGCAGCTCGCCTCTTTACATGATGTTAATTATCTTGCCCGATATGGTTTTATAACAGATGACATAGAGAATAAGAAAATAAACCAGCATCCTCTGATACAGGAAATCATATATGAGGAATTAAATCCTTGCATTTCCAATTGTCAGACACTTGTAAACAGTCTTCACTCAATCTGCTTGATGCATGGCTTAGAAGTCCGAAAGCCCGATAATACGATACAGGCTATGATAAGTGTTGTAGAAAACATCATCAATGATAATTCTGCCTGTTATCTGTTATTCCTTCAGGATATGTTTCCATATCTTGAAAAATACTCTGTCAGGGATTATATGTCAAAACTGGCTGACCGGATATCATACCTTATGGAACAGGAGCATATCGATTCTGTCTGTGACAGAGCATTACTTTTAGACTACAAAGCAGAGCTTTCATACATGAGAAAGGATTATGATGTGGCTGTAAAGAAACGCGAAAAAGCTATACACCTGCTTGAAAATGAAGATGACACTATGAACACCATGAATCAGAAACGCTATATCAATCTACTCTCAAATCTTTACAACAATCTGTCCAATGTATATCTTGCACTTAAAAAAACTGATAAAGCAACCGAAGCCTTACACAAGGCATTTGAGATAAGGATTTCATATGCTGGCACCGGCATAATTGAAACGCACGATATGCTTCAGCAGATGCTTAACCTTGTAAATATGCTGATACTTGCCGATGATTTAGAATTTGCACAACTTGTCCTTAATCAATATGATACTCTTGTGACAGCTAATGAAGGCAACAATACTTTGGATTATGGCTGTTGCCGGCTTGCCGCCGGAATAATTGCATTAAGGGAAGGTAAACCAATAGATGCCGAAAAGAATCTACTGGCAGCAGAGAGTATTATCGGTTCTGCTATGGATACCGGTGATTCTGATTCAGCTTCGTCTGATACTGCTGTTTCATCATATGATAATTATGCTTCAGAGAATGACTATCTAAAATCTGTATACGGGTATCTGAATAATCTGTATGCCAGATGGCACAAGCCTGAGAAAGCACTGGAATATAAAGAAAAATGGCTGAATGCCAGAAATGAACAAAATAAGAATATCACACACAGAAACGCATAAACTATTAATGCCACTAAAAAATACTGTTTGACATCGCCAGATATCAATGGTATAGTATCTTTAGTGGTTGCGCTGCGGAAACTTGCGATGCCCGCAGCCGGTGGAGTTCCATGCGTGGACTCCACTTTTTTTATGCCAAAATAAAGGAGGATTCAGAAATGGCTAATAAAACATTTTTCACATATGATGAGCAAATCGAAAAGCTTGAAAAAGAAAAACAGCTTGTTATTTCCGATCCTGCATTTGCCAAAACCACTTTACAAAAGTTAGGCTATTTTTCATTAATCGGCGGTTATAAGGATTTATTTAAACATAAACCATCCGGTAATTATCTACATGGTGTTACTTTTGAAGAAATTACCGCTTTCTATTACTTTGACGAAGAATTAAGAACGCTCTTTCTAAAATATATCTTACATGTGGAAAGACAGTTGAAATCCATGCTTTCCTACTACTTTTGCGAAAAATATGGAGAACAACAGACGGCATATTTAACTGCAGGTAATTATAACTATACTCGCAGAAATCAAAGCAAAATAAATCGCCTGATTACTACCTTAAGTAAAACTATCGCCTTGCCAAGCAACTATAGTTATATAACTCATCATGCAACAGTGTATGGAAATGTTCCTTTATGGGTAGCAACCAATGCGCTTACGTTTGGACAAATTTCAAAAATGTATCAATATACGACTTCTGATATCCGCACCAAGGTTAGTCTGAATTTTGCCAATATGTCAGAGGTTCAGTTGCATCAGCTCATCCGTATCCTCGCAAGCTGTAGGAATGTATGTGCTCACAACGAGAGACTTTATTCATTTCAAGTAAATGAAGCAATCCCTGATACTGTTTTACATAGCAAATTACAACTACCACGGAAAAAAGGACAATATGCTATTGGAAAGAAGGATCTATTCGCAGTAGTGATTGCTTTGCGTTATCTTATTGACAATCAGGAATTTAAACAATTTAAAGCTGAGCTCAAACGATTGATTCATTCCGTTCGCAAGAACTGCCCACACATCAGCCAGGAGCTGCTATTTTCCAAAATGGGTTTTCCTGAAAACTGGGAAAAAATTATGTGCTATAAAAAATAGTTGCATGACGTACAATCAGTGAGAGAAGTTACACCATGTTTTCTGTTAATATAACCGAGGTAACTATTCTTCATCATAAAAGTCATCAAGTACATATGTTGTTACAGGTGTAATATAAAGTTCATACTTAATAACAAGCCTTACCAGATCATTGCCATCAATTAACGTTATTGGTGTACCTTCTCTTGCTGCCTCCCTTGCTGCATTAGTAAATCTGCTATTTGTAATAAACACTCCATAATCTGCCTGAAATTTATTCATAGCCCCCAAAAACTGATTTATATCAGGCTCACTCACAGGAGCTGTGTTATATCGTTTACATTGAATTACAACTCTGGTTGTTCTGAAATCATCATCGTCTGTATGATATCCATATCCATCAATTCCACCATCATTCGATATTTTAATACCCTTATCCGTAAACTGTACTCCCATTTTAGTCAGTAATGCTCTCGAGAATTGTTCAAATTTCTTAGGAGACATATTTGCTATTGCACTTTGCAATTTGACCTTAACATCATCCAATATATCATCAGCATTTATACTGTTTTCATCTTCGATTTCTTTTGGCATTACACTATTCTTCTCTTTATTCTTAGCTGATTTTTCTTCCCAATAAACAGCTGCCTTTTCTCGAACCTCCTTCTTAACATCAAAATTTGAAACATCAACAGCGGCTCCTTTTTCCGTTAATGTCACAAGTGGTTTATATCTAACATATGTAAGGAATCCCAAATAACTTAACTCTTTAAGAGCAAAATTAAACTTAAAATCAAATTTCTTATATTTAGAACCGGTTTTATTAGATGTATATAGCTTTTGTTCAAATTCAGCAATCTTCTCGTCTTTTTCGCTAATTCTATCCCTAATTTCTGCTCTCTCCAATTGACCACCGGCTTCTTGTAGCACTTCTATGATTGGCTTTATTAAGTATGAAACTTGTTCCTCTGTATTTAATGTATCGTAAAACATTATGTGCCTTCCTTTTCTTTGCATATTTATTATTTATTAAATAATATCCAATATTCTTGTAATATGATAGCCCATATCATCATAATTATTTCTCTAATAAATGATTATTTAGAAGAGATGGCAAAGACCATCTACGACTATTGGTTTGTACAGTTTGATTTTCCAGATGAAGATGGAAAGCCATATAAATCTTCGGGTGGAAAAATGGTATTTTGCAGTGAGCTGAACCAAGAAATTCCTCAAAGCTGGGATTATACATCTATCGGAAATATTTCAATTTGCCTTGATTCCGAAAGAATTCCACTGTCTAATCAACAGCGACAAGAAATGAAAGGATTCATTCCGTATTATGGTGCTACAGGAATAGTGGATTATGTTAATCGTCCCATTTTTTCAGGAGATTATGTTCTTTTAGCTGAAGATGGCTCTGTAATGGATGATAATGGAAATCCAATATTGCAGAGAGTATCGGGTGATGTATGGGTTAATAATCATACACATGTCTTACAGCCAGTGAAAGGGTATTCTTGTCGCTTGTTATATTTATTGTTGAAAGACATCCCTGTTGCAATGATAAAAACTGGTTCAATCCAAATGAAAATTAATCAAGCAAATTTGAATAACTACAATATTTTGAACATTCCAGATTTAATTCGAACCAATTTTATCGTTCAAATTGAACCAATAGATGCCCAAATTATACAAATCCAAAAAGAAAACTCCAATCTCACGAAAATCAGAGATTGGCTTCTTCCAATGCTGATGAATGGTCAAGCTACCATCGAGGATTGATACGCTAAATAATCATTTATTCGATTATTATTCTTTATTTTTTTATCAATTATGCCCAGAGTTAGTGCTATACTTTTCTGCTCTGCATAATCTGGCAAAATAATATCAATATCTCCCAAAATATCCGTATTTAATGATGCCATTGTTGAACCTACTGCTGAATTATTTATTTTCATTTTTACGGCATCAGTCAATAAATAATATGAGACAAATTCAGGATATACAGATGTATCTGTCAATCGAACACGAATGCAGTCCGAACCTTGCATCCATCCATTCTGCTCTCTTCTAATCAAGCAATGTCTGTCAACAGAACCCTTCCTTCCAAAAACAATATCACCTTCTTTTAATTTATGTTCCGACAACCTTCCTAATGTATTTTTACTTACATGATCAAGCCCTGTCTCAATAATACTTCCATAGCCAATATTCTTAACATTAATCACTGGTATTCCTTCTGAAACATACTCACTTGCACTAAACTGTGTTCCGAAAGGACCTGTTTTTAATTCGCCTATATCATTAAGTTTTGCAATCCTCATTGCCTATCTCCTATCCAATATATTTTCTGTGAGCAATTTTAACATTGCTTTGTTTAACCATTGCATATTGTAATGTTGTATCTATCCGTTGATGACCTAATAGTTTTTGCAACTGCTCTATAGGCATTCCTTTGTCAATAGCAACAGTTGCTAATGTTCTTCTAAACTTATGAGGATGAACTTTATCTATATTCAATCGTTTTCCCATTTCACGAAGTCGCAACTCAATACCACCTATCTGCATTCGTCTATAAGGTGCCTTTAGAGACACGAATAACGCATTATCATTATCTGTCCTAGCTTCAAGGTAATTCTGCAAATGCAGCTTAGTCCGTGCATCAAAATACACCATTCGTTCTTTATCTCCTTTACCAAATACGATACACTCTCGCTCGTCAAATGAAATATCATCTCTATTAAGAAGAACCAATTCTCCAACTCGCATTCCGGTAGATGCAAGTATGTCAATCATAGCCAAATCTCTTAAATTTTCACAATTATCTCTCATTGTCTCCAACTGTTCATCTGTATATGTTTCCTTTATCACGCTTGCGGATTTAATTCTATGTATTCTGCGTACAGGACTTTTTATGATATAATCTTCATCTTCTAGCCATGCAAAAAAACTTGAGAATATCCTTCTCATATTGTCAATCGTCACTTTGCTTGATTCCTTTTCCGCTTGATACTCTGATAAATACGTCCGAAGATCTTCTGTTTCAATTGTACAAACGGTTTTTCCAATGCTGTCTATCATTCGACAGATTGTATTCCTATAATATACTAAGGTTTTCTCTGAGCATCCCTCTATTCTCTTGGCAGACAGAAACATTTCTAAATAATCTAGTGTATCCTTATGGGGTTCTTCATCATTCTTTGTTACTATAACTACATTATATAGATTTATCTCTAGGACATCCTGTAATTTCTTTAATTGCTTATTATTAAGTACCGGAAGCATTTCATTGATAATCTCCGTAATTATTTTTTCTTTCATGTGTTTCTCCTTTAAATTGTGAGAACCACCATGAAGTGGAGTTCCTGTATTTGCTCTTGCCACTTTCAAGAGTTAATATTTCTATTATAAATGATTATTTATCATATCAATCTTCGATGGTAGCTTGACCATTCATAAGCATGGGAAGTAACCAATCACGAAGTTGTGATAGCCTATGATTTTCTATGTTAATATGATTGATTTCAGCATGAATATCATCAACTTGTTGGGAAAAATTACGAACAATGTTTTCAGGTGGTAAAACAATAATACTCTGTCGTAAATGATCACTAGTTATATGCCCCATAGTTGTTTTTCTTGCATCAGCCATTTGAATGAACTTTATAACATATGCTTGTAATTGATGATATACATAACTGGAAGAATAACCTTTCTTTGGTATCACCTTAAAAATATGCTGATTTAATCCGCCTGTGGTTCCTGCCCAATGTTGAACTTCAAGTGAAGCTGACCAGGAAAATAATATATCGCCTGTATTTACAATGTTTTTTTCGGGAATAGTGGCTTTTACCCGCTCCGTATCTGAAGAAATTCCGTCATGCATCTCTTTGATTTTAATTACAGGAAGAGAAGCCTCATCTTCCATAGGACGATACTTTTGACACGCTAAGCCATTTATAAATTCAGCAATGTCATATAGGTTTCCGAATTTCCATCCACATGGAGCTAATCCAAAATCTTTTGTGCGACTCATTTTCCCACCCGTAGATTTGTATGGATTTCCATTCTCGTCAGGAAACTCAAATTGCACAAACCAATAGTCGTAGATGGTCTTTGCCATCTCTTCTAAATAATCATTTATCTTCTCATTGCTAATAATTTTATCATTTAAATCACATAATATTTTCGCCACTTTATTCTGGCTTTCTAAATCTGGCAAATCAATCAACATTTCCTCAGCAGATTTTACATTAAAATGCTTCTGTATAGCACCTACTTTATTGTATTCTACCTGTTTCTTTCCCCACACATTAATATAGGCAGCCAAATAATGCGGATTTACTACTTGAAGATTTGGTCTTACCAATACCACATCAGCACAATTACATCCATCATAATCTTTTGATACAACACAACATGTGCCAGGTATTCCGGTTCTAACAATAATTAGATCATTTTCATGAAGAATTGACTTTCGCAGTGATTCATTAAATTCTCTAGATATATATTTCAAATCATCTTCTACAATGCTAAAAGGCTTTATATTAAGCGAACGAAGAAATTTTACCCCTTCATCTTTATACTGCTTTGCCATATTTCCAACAAATCCCACTGTTAATTCTGCAATATCCGATAATTTAACTCTTCTGATCTTCATACTTCACCTTCTTTAACTGTTCCAAAATTTCTGTCTGCAGTGCATTTCCCTCAGCAAACAATTCCGTTAATTTTTCTGTATATCCATCCATTTTTTTCTGAAACTCTTCTTGTGTCAGCTCAACATATTCAATCTTTACTTCAAAATACTGTCCTGCGCTGAATGAACATTTTTTCTGCTCTATCTTGTCATAATCTACAACCACAGAAAAATCATCCTTTGGTTCAAAGTTATTAAAGGTATTGATAATATTCTCTATTTCTTCTGGTGATAAAACCGTTCTTTGGTTTTTTCCATCTACCTTAATCTTTGTTCCAAGTTTAGATGCATCCATTAAGATTGCCTGCTCATACTTCTTTGAATTGTCTAAAAATAACACAGATACATTTGTTCCTGTCGTAGCAAAAATATTGCTTGGCATTGAGACAACACCTCTGAGCATTCTGTCTTCAACAATGCGTTCTCGTATTTTCTTAGGGATTCCGGTTCCAGCTGTTAGAAATCCTGTCGGAACAACTACTGCTGCTCTACCACCATTTTCCTTCATAGAAAATATGATGTGCTGTAAAAACATCTGATAGATTGCCATGCTATCCTTTTTCTTATTTGGTACATTAGGCACTCCAGCCCAAAATCTTTCTTTATAAATATCTCCCGCAAGAGTATCTCTGTTATCAGAAAAATCCACATTAAATGGAGGATTGCTAACAATATAATCAAATTTCATCAAACCATTTTTCTGACGGTTCAAATGCTGTGGAGAAAGAAGTGTATCTCCATGCACTACATGACCAAGTGAATGTACCAAGTTATTTAAAATAAGATTGAGTCTCAAAAATTCATTAGACTTTTGAGAAATATCCTGTGTATAAATCGTACAATTACTTTCGCCAATTTCATGTGCAAGTGCAAGTACCAGAGTTCCAGAACCTGCTGCCGGATCATATACGGTTACATTCTGCACACCTTCCGGCACCATAATTCTTGCAATAATACTTGCAATAGAATGTGGTGTATAATATTCTGCATACTTGCCAAAATCCTTGTTATAATCCTTAATCAGATACTCAAAAATAGTCGCAAAAAAGTCATACTTCTGTGAAAAAGCCTCTGCAAAACTAAATGTAACTAATTTATCAATCATAGCTTTGCAGAAATCAGACCTCCGATTTGACTCTGTTACATTTTGAGATAAATTCTGATCAAATAGACGAATCTTATCACCGGAGCCAGTACTTACAGAGAACACATCTAGATTAGTGTTAGAAATATCCCATAAGGTTGAATCAAATAATTCGTTAAACTTCTCATCATTCTTATGAATGAAAAGATAAGATATAAAATGCTCTCTCTTGAGTTTTGCAGTGGCCGGTGGTAGAAGCATCATAAGCATTTCATAGTCATCTTCTGACATATTATTTAATGCCTGCTCCACATTCTCGGAATTTTTTAGCTCTTCATCCGCCTGCTGTACCTCATAGATAAACTTATCATTTAAAAACTTATACAAAAAAATCTCTGTTATAATCTTATATTCACTACTAGCATTACCAAGTCCAAAATTGGCACATACTGTCTTAAGATCATCTATCATCTGTTTTGTATTTGCTATTATTGCTTCTGTTGACATCAGGAAACCCAATCCCTTTCTAATATATATTCTTTCGACAGGCAATTATCTATAAACATAAGTTGAGGTTTGTCTATTCTAACATTTTCTCCCATACATGCTCTCAAAATAATTGGCTGTAACGATTTAATAAAATAATCCTCATTATCAAGGATATTCTCATTATGAGCAATCTGATCATCTGCCTTAGACTTAACACTCATTAAAATTCTATGTACAGTAATTGCATCTGCAATGGGTGGTGGACTACCCATAATTCTCTTATGAGTTCTCATGTATTTAACATCACCTGAATACTTTGCCGCAAGCATACGATCTGCCAGATTTCTTTTTTCTGCCTTCTTTTTCAAAGTATCCAGTTCCCCCATCATCTGCTTCATTTCATCTGCTGTGAGTTCCTCAATATTTTTCTTCTTGAATACCCGCTTTAATTCATCAAGAAGTGCAATGTATTCTGGATCTTTTGGATCAAGGCATCTGTCTACGATTTCTCTTCTTGTTTTTTCCAAGCTATCTCTAAATGCATCAGCAATGATAAGTTCTTCTTCTTTTATCTTGCGAAACTGGAAATCTATCTGATCCAATGCCATATTGAGTACCTGTGACATATCCTCTGATGAATCAATGCTATTTTTTAAGTTAATAATGCTAATTCGATTATTGACCTCATTCAGACACTTAATTGCATTCTCGACATTGAAATGTTCGTATAAATCCTCATACCCATACAAACGGATCAGATTATACATCGCCTTATAATTTTCTAATGCTTGTCGTAAATCAAGTAACTGCTTCTTATCATCAATCTCGCTAATTTGATTAATAAAACTTACCACATTGCTTGTATCATATAGAAAAAGCTGATTTTTTACAACATTCAGATCTTTTTCAATATCTTCTTTGCTCTTGAAAATATTACTATAGTTTTGTACCTCATCTCCAAGTTCAGATTGAAGTTCATCAAAATATGCTTTATTTGTTTTATCAAACTCATCTTTGATATTTGCAAAATCAACAACATATCCATAATGATAACCTTTATAGGGGCGATTTACTCTAGTTAACGTTTGAAGCAGATTATGTGCTTTAATCATTCGTGCCAAATACTGCTTTTTTAATCGAGGAGCATCAAAGCCGGTCAAAAGCATGTTATAGACCACCAAAATATCTATATTGCCTTTCTTAAACTCTTCCTGATCGTTTTTTCTATCCTGCTTTGTGCCTTCATCATGAAGTACCAGTGCATGTGTATAATCTGAAAAACGATTTAACTGCCTGTCCACTTCCCTTGCCTGTTCCGAAGAATCACAAACAATCATTGCTCCGATAGTAGAATCTAATGCTGTCCTGCCTTCCCCAAAATCATGAATGATATAATCAACCATCTTTTCTACAAATTTAGGATGAGCATATAAATTTTTCTTTGCTATGCTTCCCTGTCTTACTATTTGATTAAGTGTATCATTCATCTGATTCTTATAAGTCGTTTCAATTTCCTCGCGAATCAGCTTTAATGTGTAACCATCTGCAATTGACTGATTATAATAATATTTATGAATATAATTGCCAAATACATCTTTTGTATTGTATCCATCTCCAATAAGAGGAGTACCTGTAAGCGCTATCTGCACCGCATCTCTATCAGATGCCATAAGATTTGCCAGAAATGATCCTGTTGGATTATAACTCCTATGTGCCTCATCCAAGAAGTAAACTCTCTGTACATCCACATTATAGTCAGATGGTTTAGTAACAGAATCCTTGGAAAACTTTTGAATATTGATTACAGTCATTGTCACTTTCCCACTGGTATTTGACTCTCCGGGATTTGTAATATCTGCAATAAACTCTTCCTTATCTTTTATCAATTTTACTTTAAGACCTCTAGCTTCAAATTCATTCTTCGCTTGCTCTGCTAAATCTAAACGATCCACTATAAAGTAAAACTTGGCAATCTTCCCCTCCTCTTTACTAAAATAGTCGGTCAAGAATCTTACATTGGAATATGCAAGTGCTGTTTTTCCGCTTCCCTGCGTGTGCCAAATTACACCTTTTCTAACTCCTTCTCTCAATTTATCTCGAATTGCCAATGTTGCAAACAACTGAGGATATCGCATAATATGCTTCTCTATCTCTGTAATACCATCTTTGTTGGTTGTGGTTTTATAACATATTCCATACTTTAATAAAAACAATAATCTTTCTTTTGTATATAAAGATGTAATGATACGATTTGTAGGCGAGTTTTCCGATAAGGAAGAAGCATACTCTGGAGTTCCTTTAATAGAAATCAGATTTGAATCACTTAAAATAAAAGCTTCCTCCTCTGGATTAATTGCTTGCATTTTTGCCCCTAATTCCTCTGCTCTCTGCTCACGAAACTTGCTAAAAAACATTCTTTTATAGCTGCTGGAAGCATAAAAAACTCCTTGAATTGGTTCAATATCAGAGTCATCATATTCATTATTATTAGAAAACACTGTAAACTGAGTCATTCCAACAAACCGTCGATAAATCTTATTTCCAAACCTTCTCTCCATACGACTTCGTTCTGTCAGAATTCCCTCACGGTTATTATGACGCTTGACCTCTATAAATGATAATGGCATTCCATTAACCAGCACAACGATATCTGGGCGAAAATTATCATCACCATTTTCATATGGTAATTCAGTTACTACTGTATAGTCATTCTGTGTTCCGCTTATATCATTAAAATCAATCAACTTTATTCCATTAATATCTGATTGCAATATCTGAAAAAATGATTTTCCAAGATCATCATTATCTAATTTAATCTTTAGTTCTCCGATAATTTTCTTTACATCCGCAAGTGTTAATTCTGTTTTATTAATTCTATTAATTGCAGACAAAAACTGACTATAAAAAATGTTAGTATCACCATCATAGTCTATGTTACGTTCTTTATCTTTAATTGACATATAGGCATATCCAAGCCTTGTAAAATGTACAAGCGCCGGAATCTTTACTCTGGAATCTTCTGGTCTTCCCATAAGTGCCTTTCACCTCCAATACGTCATCTAATTCTTCTTACGAGGATCAGTCGGCTTTACCGCATCCTTTGGTAACAGCCATGTTTTCCCTTTTTTCTCTGCACCAGGCACTCTGCCCTGACTACACAAAAGGGAAATTCTTCTTGATGAAATCCCCCATTTTTTTGACATTTCTACCGTTGTTATGTAATCCATGATTTCCCTCCAAACGATACAATTAGTCTACTATAAGTATATTCTTTTATCGGAACACTTGCAAGCAAAATAATGTTATGATTATTGATTAACTAGTTCTACATTTATCAGCACAAAAAAGGGTGAGGGATTTCACTCCATCACCCAATATTCTATCTTCTTTTATCTTTTCTTCTCTACATAGTTTCTATCCATATATCTGTTTTTATCCCTTTCCTCGCCAATCTGATATCTATCTGTCCTATTCTCTTCAGTTGGAATATTCTCATTCTTTTTAACGTGATTAACATTCCATTCCTCAACATCTTTCACATAATCAGCATATTCACCTTTAGCCGCATAATAAGTACTATAAAAATCCCTTACATTATCATAACCATGTCGTTGCACAATAGATGACAAATAGCGTTTCATATTATCAATCTGTTTGTTCAGTTCATATATTTGATTCTGCAACCCTCCACGCTTTCGTGCCTTAAATGCACCATTACATTCTGACAATTCTATCTCCAGCTCGCTGCGTTTGTGCTCCTGCGCAAATATTGCTTCATTTTGCTTTTGTAATTCATCATAGATATTCTGAAGACTTAGGTATTTTTTTGCAAGTGGTGACATTGTTGGCATTGTTGGATAAGTCTTAGCCTCAATATTTCTACTTTCTTCTGGCACAATATCCAGCATCTTTTCTGCCACACCAACCGCAGCCAGCATAATGCGATTAATAAGAAGTTCAAGCACTGCAATAGCAAGCTTTATAATACTTGCAAGAAGATCCGGTCTGTCTCCATATAAATCTATGGAATACCTTACCTTTTCTGTTATTTCATTCTTCTTTATTCTTGATATGTCCTCTTCTGACACTCCGCTTACAATTGCTCTGTCAACAGTCATGTTCCATTCCTGTCGTACCTCATTGTCAGCCTTTATTTGTTCTTCCATTGGATTATTTTTGCCTATTTTTTTAGTAGCAAGATATGGACTGTTCTTATCAAAGACTTTAAGTTTATCCTCTTCATGCAGCACAAGCTGATTTATTTCATTTGTAAAAAACACCTTTGCCTCATCAAGAAATGAATCCTTTTTAAATCTATCGACTTTTATAGAAAACTCTTTTTTCTCATAGACCTCGCCTTTTCTGATAATCTTACAGCCATTACGGATGTCACCACTTGCATCCAATATCTCTTTCTTAGTACGCACATGTTTCCCTCTTTCATCATAGAACATGTTTCTTGATGCTACCTTAACAACCGGCTTTTCCAGTTTCGTCCTCTCTGCAAATATCAGATGAATATGAAAGTTTGTCTTTCTTTTGTTATGATGCAGGGCTGCATAGCAGTCCACACCATACTTTTTCTTGAAATCCGTAGCAAAATGTTTGATAAGATAATCATGCTCATAATGATACAAGCCTTCTGGTAATGCTATAATCAGCTCTCTTGCCTCAATATATTTTCCTATCGTTCCACTTTTAGCAAATTCTTCTCTGTTGCATTTTGCAAGATCTTTCCAAAAAGAACGAAGTGGCTGTGTCGCATATATGGCATATAGATTTTCCTGTTTAACTGTACTTGTTATATAATCAATTCTCCCCATGACATTATGGAGTTTCGTCATCTGTATAAATGAATGTCTTGGCATTGCTATCATCTCCTTCTTTTTATCAGCTACATTTAATTCTTCAAATGCAGCCATAGTAATATTTATTCTCAGGCTCGATGCAATCGCGAAATCCCCGAAGTACAAAACGGAGTTTTGTGCGGAGGGTGTATTTCGCTCTCAAACGCCGAGGGCTGTATTTGAACTTCTCTTGCCCCTTGCTTGAAGCATCTCTTGCTCTGATAATTGTCTAAAATCTCGTAAAGGTGTCTTTTCACATTAATTGACGGCAATTTGTTACAGCATTTTTCATAGCTGACTTCACTTTATGCCGTCGCTCTTATATAATGCCGTCGCTTTGTGCCATCACTTTTCCTTTGTTCTTTTTCCGACTTTCTTTCGTTCAAGTTCCATGCTGTCGGATTATTACGGCATTTTAAGTTACTGCCGTCGGATTGTTCAGTCGCTTTTTATTTCTGCCATCGTTTTATGCCGGCAGTCGCTACAATATTTGCAGATAAAAATAAGGACCATGTATTTCTACACAGTCCCTGTCTCTATAATCTATATTCTATTGCTAATCATTTATCATCCATCTTAGTGCACTCTGTACTAATGTCTCATCTTCTTCATAATCCTCTGACTCCTCATCAGATATGCTTTTCGTTCCTGTCTCCATAGCAGCATCAGCTTTATTCATTACTGACATAGCACCTCCACCAGTCTGAATTGCAGCCAGCAGACTTCCTACCATTGTCATAACTTCCTTATTGGCTTCCTGACGTGCTTCTTCCTTTGCCGCCTGCCTGATTCTTTCCTCAATTGCTTCCATATCTTCTGTTGATACA
>ERZ779705.482-NODE-482-length-36258-cov-3.358561_pt1 | contig 36258 bp, 29 predicted proteins | sample MGYA00511385_ERZ779705 | MGnify/ENA primary metagenome ERZ779705 (study PRJEB29588, sample SAMEA2145301) | human gut metagenome | biome: human gut; feature: human-associated habitat; material: faeces | place: Denmark | collected 2008/2010 ... | reverse complement strand
AACCATATAAACAACTGTACTACAATATTTTAATTTATAGAACTCCTCTTTAATTTATATTATTACACCCAACAAAATGCTCTATTTCCTGTTTCTTCTAAGAAAAAATTCATACCTTTGACCCGAATTTTATCTGTGCAAATAAGAGTATTTACACAATGAAGTCGCTCATAAAGAGTTTATTAATATCTCTTTATCGGTGAAATAAAAATAAAATAAGCATGAAATTAAAAAAAATTTTCCTGTATAGCGCAACCATGCTATTGTTAGTATCATGCGCAAATGAGGATAAGCAAGGGTCTTCCGGATACGGTGCTATCAACGTACAAGTTTCAGCCGATTATAAAGTAGTTCCTGTAACTCGCTCCACAGCAGAATCAGCCTCGACAATCGAAAATCCCGATGTAAGCGAATTTGCTTTGAAACTGGTCTCTTCCGACGGTAGTTTCTCTCGGGCATGGGATAGTTTGGCCGATTTCGACCCGGCTACCAAAATACCGGTCGGAACCTATACGATGAGTGCCTTCTACGGAGATATCGATATAGAAGGATTCGAAAAGCCGTTCTATCTCGGAGAAACCCCGGTAGCTGTGCGTGACCGGGAAAATAGTTCGGTAGAAATCAATTGTACATTGGCTAATGTAAAAGTAACCGTCGAGTATTCCGACGCTTTCAAAAAATACTTTGCCGATTATTCGACCACCATTCACTCTACCGGAGGAGAATACATCGAATTTTCTAAAACCGAGACGAGAGCAGCCTACGTAAAACCCGGGAAAATCACGATTCAAACCCACTTGAAAAAACAAAATGGGATCGAATCTACTTTCGAACCGGCAGCCATACCCAACGCAGCCGCTCGTCAGCACTACAAAATCAAACTCGACATCAGCGACAACAACGCCGGTGAAGCTCAACTCAACATCAGTTTCGACGAGACAACCGAAACACAACCTATCAAAATAGACATATCCGATGAAGTAATGGTAGCTCCGGCTCCCTCTTTCCTCCTGTCTGGTTTTGAATCCGGTGTTCCGGTTGAAGCAAAAGAATTTAATTATCCGGCCGACAAAAACGTAAATATATCTCTCACGGCCAAAGGAGGATTGGCCGGGTGTACCCTTACGACCTCTTCCCGTAGCCTCGAAAGCAAAGGGTGGCCGCAAGAAATCGACCTCATAAATATGAGTGAAGACCAAGCAGGAATACTCCGTCGATTAGGGTTGAAAATCAAGGGATTCTCCAAAGTTGGAAATAAAATGGGATTCATCGACTTCACCGAACTATTCACACAATTACAAATTATCGACAATAGCGATCAACACATGTTCACTATTTCGGCAAAAGATCTGTACGGAAAAGTTAGCGAATCGCCTATTTCTTTATCGGTGAAAAACCTTCCTTTAACATTCACCCTACAAGAACCCGAAGCCGTTTTTGTGGGTAGCTCTTCGGCCATAATTCCGGTATTATACGATGGAGCCGATATCGATTTGGTTCAATTCAGTTACCTTAACGCCGAAGGCCACAAAGTAAATTGTACCTCGACAGTTCTATCGGCCGAGGAAAATCTATACCAAGTTAAAATATCCGTCGAAGCCACAAACAAGCCGGTAAAAATAGAAGCCTCCCTGTCCGGTGGATTAAAGACGGCTGCGACTTCCATTCCTGTCCTCACGCCCGAATTCACGATATCAGCCGAAGAATACGACGTGTGGGCGAAAAAAGCAATCGTTAAACTCACAGCCACCGATCCGCAATACCAAGATGCAGTGAACCGCTACGCTGTGCTTTATACCAACAGTACCGGACAATGGGTCCAAGCCGCCTCCACACACGAAGGCAATGTTCACACCCTCACGGGATTGTCCCCCGACACACGTTACCAGATAAAAGGGACTTGCAACAACGAACAAGAAAATGTCAATTATCACGGAGATTGTACAATACGGACAGAAACAACAGCCGGCGTACCTAACGGAAGTTTTGAAGAACTCACACAGACAATATCGATACAAGATATGAATCAAGGGGGTAAGTATTCCGTTTGGCCTGTGGATTATCAAAACACTTGCAGCTTTACAATTCAAGAACCCACCGGTTGGAGCAGTGTAAATGCAAAGACCTGTAACACTTCCGCGGCAAATCAAATGTCATGGTTTGTAATTCCTTCAACGTATAATACGACTCTGTCTTGGAGCTCATATCGCAGTTTTGGAATGAGCACACAAACACCCGATATTTACAAAGGTCTTTCCGCACAAGACGGAAACAATGCAATGGTAATACGCAATGTTGCATGGGATGCTAATGGAACCACACCCAGCAAAACAGGAGGAGCTTTTAATACGACCTATTACAATACGAATGTTCCCTCTATGAGCAATCGTTCTGCTGGTAAATTATTTTTAGGCAGTTACTCCTATTCCGGTAATTCCGAATCCTACAACGAAGGAGCCGCATTCTCGTCGCGGCCATCGATTCTGAAAGGGTGGTATAAATACACTCCCGACAACAAAGACGGCTCTGAAACCGGAGTGATCTCGGTAACATTGCTAAACGGAAAAACGGTACTCGCATCCGGTACTATCAACCTTACGGCAGCATCAGACTATACCGAATTTACAGTTCCATTGGTTTACACCGTTACCGACAAAAAAGCCAATCTGTTGAAAATAATGATTACCTCGTCCAATCATGCTTCCTATTCACAAAGTGAAGAAACCGCAACGATAAAAACGACCGACTACTACTCCCGATACGAATCCAATTCGAGGGGAGCGACTCTGACAATAGATAACTTAAATTTCATTTATGAATAAACTACATAGCGATATGAAAAAGATATTCTACATAGCTCTGACCATAGTCTTGGGACTGGCAGGCACATCTTGCGACCGTGAGAAACTCACCTACGACTCCGAACCCGGAGAAATTTCAGGGAAAACCGGAACTCTCGATCTTTCTTCTTTCGATGCCATACCCAATAACGACATAAAAGAAACCGAGAAAAAACCGGTAAGCCGAGCTGTCGACACAGGCGATTTTACAGTACAAATATTCCGCACGGACAACGGTAGTGAAACCCTCGAAAAAAATTGGAAATACAGCGAAACGCCCGAAATAGTTACACTGAACGTCGGTAATTATAATTTAAAAGTATTTTCCCACGAAGTTCAACCGTCCGAATGGGAAAAGCCCTATTATTATGCAGATAAAACTTTTTCTATCGAAGAAAACAGAGTGACACAAATCGATACGCTCGTATGTACCCTCCAAAATATAAAAGTCACGGTTTCCTACTCCGAGGATTTAAAAACACTGATGGGTGAAGATTGCAAAGTATCGGTCACCGTTGGAGAAGGAGCTCTCGATTTTATGAAAAAAGAATCTCGTGCCGGTTATTTTCGGTCCGACGAAGAGAGCAATTTGCTTATCGCCACCTTCTCCGGTACGATCGACGGTTATGAAGAAGTCAATCGCATACAGGTAGACAATGTAAAAGCCGGCGAATGGCGTAAAATACATTACGATATCAAACGACCCGAACCGGGAAGCGAGACAGGAGGCGTCACACCGTCGGTTACGCTCGATGCCTCATGCGAAATAATCGACCATTTCGGGAATGTCACGATAGACGAAGAAGTTATTGAGGACCCCAATCCCATCGACCCCGGCACAGGCCCTGACCCGGATCCCGATCCCCAACCTACCGATGCTCCGAAAATTACGAGCTCGACTATAAAATTAGGGACTCCGGTCACTGTAACCGAGGGATTACAAGTAAGCGTAGATATTACAAGCTCCGATAAGAACGGACTTACAGGACTTGTAGTCGATATAGAATCGCCGACATTGACTCCCGACGAACTTGCAGGTATGGGATTGGCTTCGCATCTCGATTTGGTAAATCCGGGCGACTTGAAAACAGCCATCGAAGGATTGGGATTCCCCACTGGCTCGAACGTCTTGAACCAATCGAAAGTAACCTTCGACATCAGCGACTTTATGCCGTTATTAGGATTATTGGGCGCAGGGACTCACAACTTTATCATAAAGGCTACCGACGCGCAAGGAACGACAACAGAAACATTAATACTCGTAACAGAATAATATGAAACGCTATATAAAAACATACTTTACTTGCGGACTGCTCCTTGTAGGACTGCTATCGGCTTGTAAAGAAGAAGACATGACCCTCGGCGAAGGATCGGTAAGGCTGAACGTAAAAGTTTCCGACGAGGTGGCTGTCGTTTCCCGTGCTATCGACCCGGGCATATACGCCTCCATGCAAACCCGCATATACAGCAGTAAAGGGCTCATTCGTTATTACGATAGAGAAAATCTCATGCCCGATATACTGAACTTGGCAAGCGGACAGTATCATGTCTTTGTAATAGCCGGAGACTCCGTCCCGGCGGCATTCGATACCCCCTATTATACAGGATCGGCCGACTTCGCCGTCCAAAGCGGAGAAACTACCTCGGCCGAAGTGAAATGTACTATTGCAAATACGTTGGCGACGGTTGCGTTTTCGCCCGAGTTAGCAAACGTTGTAACCGACTATAAAGTAAAAATATTTACTACGACCGGAGAGCTCTCATTTACAGAATCTACCGTAGATTCCGTGGGATACTATATGCTCAATGGGAAAGACCGCAACTTGGCATGGAGTTTCGAAGGGAAAAAAACAGACGGTAAAAACTATACCCAATCGGGAGTTGTCGAAAACGTAGTTAAAGCGACGAAATACGCATTCACATTCAGCTATAACGCCGACAACGCAGCGACCGGAGGTACATTCATCGACGTCAAAGTAAACGAATCGACCGTAGACTCCACCCATAACGTAGTGATTACACAACGTCCGCAAATTGTCGGAGACAAATTCGATATAACCCAACCGCTTTATTACGAAACGAACAGCGGCAAAGAAACTGCAATTTGGGTGAATGCTGCTACCAAATTGAAAAATGTAAAACTTTCTTGTGAAAAATTCCCCTCCTTAGGACTCTCGGCCGATTCCATCGATTTCCTGTCGGCCCCCGAAGACATCATCACGGAATTTCAAGTCAAAGGCATCGGAGCTAAACACATCTATCAAGAAGATAAAGACCTTTCGAACGCAAAAATCACTCTGTCCGAGAACTTTGTAAAATCGCTCCCCGACGGAGAATATATCTTCACGATAAAAGCCGTCGATACAAATGAAAAAGAAAATACACAGGTTTTGACGATAGTCGTATCCGATGCCATAGTCGTTACGGAAGCCCCGGCAAGATCCGGTATCTGGGCAAAGAAAGCCACGCTATCAGGGACTTTGGTAAAAGAAACATCGGAAACTCTCTCTTTCCAATATCGCAAATCCGGTTCGCAAGAATGGATATCCGTTCCTGCCGTCCTGTCGGGAACAAGTATGTCTGCCGAGGTAACGCAACTCGAACCGGGAACGACATACGAATATCAAGCCGTTGCAGGAACACAAGCCTCGGTAAAAACGATAACGTTCACTACCGAAGAAGCGACGACACTGCCCAACAGCAGTTTCGAAGATTGGCATACCCCGGACAAAGCAATGGTAATATACCCGCAAGGAGGGGAAATGTTTTGGGATAGCGGGAACCACGGTTCTGCGACGATGAATAAAAACGTGACTACACCCGACGAGACCTACAAACACAGCGGTAAATACTCTGTTAAATTACAATCTCAATTCGTTGGTGTCATGGGTATTGGCAAATTTGCTGCCGGAAACTTGTTCACCGGACAGTTTATCGGACGAGACGGTACGAACGGTATCCTCGATTTCGGACGAACATTTACCTCGCGACCGTCCAAACTTCGCGGATATATTAAATACACGCCGGGAACCGTAGACTATTCCGAAACTGATGCACTTACAAATGGCGCAACGGATATAGGCAGTGTCTATATCGCACTTGGAGACTGGGATGCTCCGGTACGTATCACGACAAAAGATAAAAACCTGTTCGATAAAAACGACGAAAAAATAATCGCCTATGGCGAACAAGAATTAACAACCCAGACACAAGGTCAAGACGGTGGTCTCTTGGAGTTTGAAATTCCGCTCGATTACCGTTCTCTCACCCGTATTCCCAACTACATTGTAATCGTAGCCTCTGCCAGCAAATACGGAGACTACTTTACAGGTAGCACGGGTAGTACCATGTGGCTCGACGATTTAGAATTGATTTATGAATAAACTCATCTCTGCGATATGTTCATCTCTGCTTTTGGGGGTAAGCCTTACTACGGTTCACGCCCAGGAGTTCGACCGAGGTATTGTACTAAATACATTCATACCCAAAGGACAATGGGTAGTAGGTAATTCCATATCCTATTCCGAATATAGCAACGATAACTACCAGTTCCTTGTCGTTGAAAACATGGACGGTATAGGCTACACATTCAAAGTGAGCCCCATGTTTTGCTACATCGTCAAAGATAATTTGGGATTGGGAGGTCGGTTTGCCTATGAACGAAGCCTGACGAAACTCGACAATGCCTCCATCAAAATAAGCGGCGATCTCGACATGAACAACGTGTATAGTCTGAGCCACTCCTATTCGGGAATGGCGATCATGCGTAACTACATCAGTATCGGGAACAGTAGCCGCTTCGGGCTTTTCAACGAACTGCAACTCTCTTTGGGTGGTGGAGAATCGAAAATGGTACACGGGTCGGGAGAATCTCTCACAGGAACATTCGAGCGTTCGTTCAACTTCAATATCGGAATAGCGCCGGGACTCATGGCATTTCTCAATGACTACACGGCCATCGAGGTAAACGTCGGCTTATTAGGTTTTAATTACAGTCATGTCAAACAGACCACCGACCAAGTTTATACCGGTAAACGGTCTCAAAACATGGCAAACTTCAAAGTCAACATCTTTTCTTTGGGTTTAGGTATCGCTTTTTATTTATGAAAAACTTAAAATACATATTGATTTTAATAGGAATACTCATTCCCGGACAAATATTGCTTCATGCCGAAGTGCAAGATTCGACAACCGTCATTCCCGATACGGTAACCATCGTTCCGGGAAACACTTCTGTCGCCACGTCCGAGCCCGATACGATCGCCGAAAAACATGGGCTCAGCAGAAAAAAATACAAACGGGGATTGAAAAACTATCTGCTCATTCCCCAAAAGCAATGGATCGCAGGTTTGACTCTCTCGCACGGAGAATTCGACAGTAAAGACAATAACCTCCTGATCTTCATCAAAGATTTTAATTTCAAAGGCAACATAACTACCCTGAACCCATTCGTAGGCTATTTCATCAAAGACAACGAATGTATAGGTATAAAACTCGGATACAGTCATTTAAGTGCAAACTTAGACAATTTGGATATAGACATCGATGACGATATGCAATTCAATTTGGGCGATATACGCTATTTAGGCGAGACCTTCTCGGCCGCTCTGTTCCATAGGGCATATATCGGAATCGACAAAAACAAGCGCTTCGGCTTCTTCAACGAAACGGAATTAGCCTTTTCAAGCGGTTCGAACCGCTTTGTAAGAGGTAGCGACGAGTCATTGAAAAATACCAAAACAACGACATCTGAAATCAAATTGGGGTTAAATCCGGGATTCTGCGTATTTATCATGAACAACATCAGTACCAGTGTTTCGTTCGGAGTAGCCGGATTACGATACGGAACGATCAAACAAACGACGAATAACGAAGAAACCGGAAGTCGCAGATCGAGCGGAGCCGATTTCAAAATAAACTTGTTCAACATCAACATTGGCATGTGCCTGCACATATAGAAGTAAAATGAAACGAAACTATATACATATCATATACTCTCTTTTATGTACACTCCTCTTATCGGCTTGTATTAAAAACGATATTCCCTACCCTCGCATCAAAGCGCAGATATTAGGGATCTCCGCCGACGGACAAATCGGTACAGCCGCTATCGACAACGACAAACGCATGGTAACGATGGAATTGTCCGATACGGTCGATTTGCGACGAGTACATATCGAAACCCTCGATCTCACCGAAGGAGCCGTATCCGATCTTCCTTCCGATTCGATTATCGACCTCTCCAAAAGTTACACGTTGACACTCTCCATCTATCAAGACTACACATGGACGATAAATGCCACCCAAAATATCGAAAGAAGTTTCAGAGTAGAGGGACAAATAGGAGCACCGGTATTCGATGCCCATAATCACAGAGCCATTGCCTATGTCAATAAAGACATCGATTTAGCGAACATAAAAATCACCGAGCTCGTTTTAGGCCCTCAGGGAATAACCTCATATTCTCCCGAAAAAGAAAAACTCACCGATTTCTCTTTGGGATACCAAAAAGTCATTATCGTATACCACGGTATTATGGAAGAATGGACCCTATATATCGTACCATCTGAATCCGAAATATCTACCGACGGGGTCGATGCTTGGACGAATGTTGCTTGGCTGCACGGTAGCGGAAAAGAAGATGCCGAAAATGGATTCGAAATAAAAGAAGCGACAGCCGGCACATGGGAAAAAGTCCCCGACGAATACGTCACACACGATAAGGGAAGTTTCACCGCTCGCATGATACATTTGAAAGCCAACACGACCTATGTATGCCGAGCCGTATCTGGTGACTTGACAGGGAACGAAATAACATTTACGACCGGAAGCGCAGCCGAACTTCCCAACGGAAGTTTCGACGATTGGAACAAAGTAGGAAAAGTCTGGAATCCATGGGCCGAAGGAAGCGAAAACTTCTGGGATACAGGCAATAAAGGAGCCACCACATTGGGTGACAGCAATACACAACCCACCGACGACACTTGGTCGGGAACCGGACAAGCGGCTAAATTAGCGACCAAGTTCGTAGGAATAGGTTCCATCGGGAAACTGGCTGCCGGGAATATGTACACGGGAAATTACCTCCGTACAGAAGGAACCAACGGGGTGCTCAACTTCGGAAAACAATTTACCCAACGTCCCACACGGCTAAAAGGATATTTCAAATACACCTCGGTCGAGATAAACAAATCGAACGACGAAATGAAATATCTCATCGGACAACCCGATACCTGCCAAATCTTCATAGCACTCGGGGATTGGAGCGAGCCGGTCGAGATACGCACAAAACCAAGTGACCGCAAACTATTCGACAAAAACGACCCGCATATTATCGCTTATGCCGATATGTACAGCGGAAAATCCGTAACCGAATACACACCGTTCACTCTTGAACTCGAATATCGAGATACCGACCGGATTCCCACCTATATCGTAGTAGTAGCATCAGCTAGTAAATATGGCGACTATTTCACCGGGGGTGACGGTAGCGTACTCTTCTTAGACGATTTTACGCTCGAATACGATTACTGATCGGCGATTTCCGGTGAATCCAAAAGCCGAAAAAGGGAAAAACCACATCTGACACTCCGCCTCTACTCCGAGGCCGATAGGAAATTTCGTATGATTTTTGCAGATAAGGCTATAAGATTTCTCTTGGCAAACAAGAATCCCTCACCTTCGCCCCTGCCCTATCCCGCAACATTACGGGGTGTTTCCGTAAGCGAATATAGGGGGAGTGCCCGCAGGGCGAGGGGGTTAAAACGAAAATATCTCATCTTCGACGAGCAGAGGGAGAGTAGGTTAAATAGCTCCCGTTCGCCACATAAAAATACTAGACCATAAAGGAAAAAGAATCTCCCTCCTCCCTATATTCTGAAAATAAGGAAGTCGACTCTTAGAATAAGGATTTATGTCCCACTATTGGGAAGATATTTTAAACTCTTCCTCTGCCGTGCCCCGTATGCGGGGTGTTTTGCACAGCGAAATACAGGGGAGGAGGCCGAAGGACGGAGGGGTTAAAAACAGTATAGCAACGTTATTGTAAGATTTCTATATCCTCCCCTGCCGTCTCCCGTAGTATTACGGAGTGTCACAAAACAGCATGGGAAAAAGGCAGCTTTTCAATCCTCCTCCCCTGTGTTTTGCACAGCGAAATATAGGGGAGGTGTCCGAAGGACTGAGGGGTTAAAAAACAGTATAGCGACGTTGTTGTAAAGTTTCTATACTCCTCCCCTGCCGTCTCCCGTAGTATTACGGGGAGTCGCAAAGCAATAGGGAAGACCCCGAAGGGACGATAGTTCCTGAGGAGAGAGGTTAGAAATAGAAAAACATAAGACTGTTTGCACAATCTATTTCTTCTTCTCCTTCGCAAATTTAATCGGCACTCTCGGTCGAGACAAAGCACGAATAACCAACCACACTCCGGCAATAACAAACGGAATACTCAACAACTGCCCCATATTCAACAACATAGTCTCCTCGAACACCTCTTGATTGTTCTTGATAAACTCGATACAAAAACGAGGTAGAAATATGCCTATCAAAAAGGTCCCGAAAATAAGACCCTCCCGTTCCTCCGCATTACGTTTCCAATACATATACAAAAGCAATCCGAACAGAAGCAGATAACACAAAGCTTCATAAATCTGGGTAGGGTGCGACGGTTCCGTAAAAATAGGGGCAGCACCCTTCATCCACTCCGATAAATTCTGTATGAACCGGAATCCCCACGGCAAAGTCGTCACATGTCCGTAAATCTCATGATTCATCAAATTACCCGTACGAATAAGCGCAGCGACCAAAGCGACCGGAACGACCAATCGGTCAAAAGTCCACAACATATTCCGGTGAGTAACCCGTCGGGAATATAGCCAAATGGCGATAATAATCCCTATCGCACCTCCGTGACTCGCCAAACCGCCTTCCCACACTTTCAATATTTCTAAGGGGTGCTGCGAATAATAATCCCATGCATAAAACAAGCAATGTCCTAAGCGAGCGCCCAAAACCGTCGCGATTACCACATAAATAAATAACGAATCGAGCCATTTCAGGTTCACCTGCTCATGACGAAACATGCGTTCCATCATGTTGTAACCGACAATAAAACCGATAGCAAAAAACAATCCGTACCACCGTATCTCGATAAAGCCGTCGTAAAGAGCCGGATTAGCAGTCCATGTAATAAATTCAGTCAACATATTTTAGTAAAAATAAAACCCTACCGATATTGGCAGAGGCAAAGATAGTGCAAGGTGAGCGCAGAGACAAACGGAAATTTTATTTCCGATTTGGCTATGCCGAACCGCAACCTATCCTCGTATGTACAAAAATAGTACAGGCCGAATATAAAAACAAATCTATTTGCTAAGACCCAGCCTATATTTAACCCAACCAAAGATACGAAAAACAATAGAAGGAAAAATGATAAAACCATTTCCCCTTCTATTGTTTGTTACAATCCTGCCGAATAAACAAATTTATTTAGCTTATACCAACCGACGCACCAACTCGTCTCGATCACCATACAGTAAATCGATAACAGGAATTTCGATTAACGTATAGCAACCGGGACGTTGCAACATAGCGGCACGAGCCGTACATACTAAAACCTGAGCTGTCAATGCCGGATTATTGATAGACATATTGAACTCGAACCGCTGGTTCTGAGTCTTTCCCGAAACACCCTTCCGGGTCATGTTCACCCCATGCCCCATATCTTTCAAAGCATCGACACTCTCCACCTGCATGACATGCGTTTCATCATGGGCGAAATAATCGTCGGTCTTTATAGCATGAGCCACCTCTTCGAATGTATAACCCTCTTCAAGTTCGATATAAACCATACGGCGATGTATACCCGTTCCCAAAGGTATAGTCATCGATAAAGCCGCTTTTACTCCGGCGATAGCCTTCACAGCGACCGTATGTCCCATACTCATACCGGGTCCGAAATTAGTATACGTGATACCTTTGGGGGCACAAGCCTCCATAAGGGCTCGCACGACCGAATCCGTTCCGGGATCCCAACCCGCCGATATAATAGCGACCGAATTGTATTTCTTCGCTGCTGCATCGAGCGTTTTGCGCAAATCGCATATCTGTGTGTGAATATCGAAACTATCCACGGTTCGTATACCCTTTTCGAGAGCCTTGATAGCGAAATGTTCCACTTCGCGAGTAGGCGTACAAAGAATAGCGACGTCCACATCTTTCAACTCGTCGAGAGAAGACACTACCGGATAAGCCGACAATTCCATGGGAACCTCCGAAACACGACGACGGACTATACCCGCTATTTCAAAATCAGGAGCGACTTGCAAAGCATCTAAAACAAAATGCCCTATATTGCCATAACCGACAATGGCAGCTCTAATCTTTTTCATATTCTATTCATTTAAATTACGAGGCGTAAAGATACAAAAAATCTGTAAAACTCAATTCTTGCATATAAATTTCTAACAATTTCCCCAAACTCCATACAAAAAGAGCTAAACATTCCATCTCGATTTTCAGTTTGTAAACATCATTCCCTATGAGAAGTTCCAAAAACAGTTCGAAAATTTCGGAACCCCGTCCCACCCCTTCGTCGAACCCCGTTATGAAATACAATGACATATTACGAATAGAAAGGAAAGCCCTTTTTGAACAAAAAAACATCGATAAAGTAGTACACAAAAAGCTCTCTTTATCGTCTTTATAAAAAAGAACTTACATCTGATTACCAGTTAAATGACACTCCGACCTATGAAATCAAGAAAAAATCTTTGGCAATACACCGTAATACTGTCCATTCTGAATATATTTTTTATAACCGCTCAGACATCTCACAATCAAAATATCTATGCCGATTTCAATTTCAGCCGAAACGATACGACTCACGACAAGTGGACGAAATCGATCGAAATAATCACACCTCGATTACGCACAGTTATCACCGACGACACAAAAATCACATTGAGAGCACCGGGAATGAATCGAATATATGCTTATTGTTGGCAACAACCCACGACAGGACAACCCAATAAATGGGGACACGATGTAAACCTCACCCCCGGAGGAATTGAAACAAAAGGAGCTGAAAAGGTCTCCTTCGTCTTTCCAGCTCGGGACTTCCCCTACGGCCCTACAAATATCCGCATATACGCAAGTAACAACGAGGGGAAAAAAGATGTATTTGAGTTACAGCTCTACAACAAAGCCGGTAAAAAATGGAATTACGGTATACCGGATACCGTTCCCTCTCAGGCCAAAGTACTGAAACTCGTATTTGAAGATGACTTCGATAATGAATTATCCATATCCAATGACGGCAAAAACGCCCGGTACTGCGCTCACAAGCCCCGATACGGAGATTTCAGCGGTTGGCCATTTTCCGATGTCGACGGTTCTGATAATCCTTTCGAACAAGTCGACACCTATTTGAAAATTAAAGCCCGTAAAAGAGCCGGAACAAAAGGAAGCTCAGGACTAATATCGTCTGTAAATATGGACGGTGAAGGATTTTTCACAAAAGCCCCCTGTTATCTCGAATGTAGGTTTACCGCCCAGTCTGCACCCGGTACTTGGCCTGCATTTTGGACTCTCACCAGTATCGACCGAGGCCTCAATGGAGACGAACTGGATATTGTCGAAGCCTATGGAGGGGTAGGAAAAGGTAACCCCAACCACCCGGGCTACTCCATCACGAGCCATTTCTGGGGACAAAAAGAACCCGATGGGACATATAAAAAACGCTTTAATAAACGAGTTCCCATCATGGAACTGGGTGGAAAATCATATTGGTCCACCACCTTCCACACCTATGGTCTATATGTAGGACGAGACGAAACGATATACTATTTCGACGGTATCGAAGTACTGAGGCATACAACGAACGACATATCAAAAGAAAAACCGCTTTTCTTCCTGATAAACTACGCAATTGGAGGAATAAGCGGTTGGCCTATCGACCTCGAACGCTTCGGGAATGCATCGGATATGTATGTAGATTACGTACGAGTATTCGCCGAAAACGACATTCAATATTCCATACCACTTCCCGAAAAAAAAAAAATAAAAATCACAAATCCCATCAATCATGAAAAACAGACTGTTATCCTACGGAATCATTTCCCTCGTTCTCGGTTTGACATCATGCCATACCAACGATTCTGTAAAATTCCAATTCGACAGCAAGAAAATCGTGTCGGGTAAAAAAATCGCGATAAAAGACATCGTACCCCAACTACCTGCCGATTGGGACGAGTATGACTATGTAACCATAGAATTTCGTTCCACCACGCCACAGCGATTTCAATTAGGATTCACCACCGACTCAGGATACAACGAACTACGACTTATATCATATGTTCCCAACGCATGGAACAAATTAACCATTCCACTGAGATTTTTCAGAGAACTACCCGTTGCCAAACACGATATAGCAGCAACTTCCAATCAACCGAGAATAACAGGCTGGATCAACTTGGGAGGGAAAAGAGGCTCTTTGACAGGAGTAGATTCAATAGGCATACGCATGAGAGCCCCTATCGATAACCCTACGATCGAACTGCGATCGATCGCTTTGTCAAAAGACGATCCCGGCGACAGGTACTTAGAGAATAAGCCCGCTTTCGACAAGTTCGGTCAATGGAACTTGGGCGACTATGAAGGAAAAATTTACTCCGAAGAACAACTTCAAAAAGAATGGCTACAAGAAGAAACCGAAATTAACGAAACAGAAAATTTCAACTATTCCCGTTATGGAGGCTATTTGAACAAACGAGTAAAATCGACGGGCTTTTTCAGGACAGAACAGATCGACGATCGTTGGTGGCTCATCGACCCGGACGGATATTTGTTCCTCTCCTATGGGGTCGATTGCGTCGCCCCCGTCGGAGACTACTACACGAAAAACACCGACAAATGCACAAATATGTTTCAAGAACTTCCGTCCAGAGAACTTTTCATCGAATCCGAGAATATATCGCCCGAAACACATACAGCCTCTTTCGGTATCTGGAACCTATATCGTCGATACGGAAAAAATTATCTCGACCGAGCTGCCGAAATGACAATCAAAAGAATGGACAAGTGGGGATTGAATACCCTTGCAAACTGGTCGGATAAAACTATATATGACAAGAATCGAAAAGCATTCATTCTACCTTTGGAAAACATAGGGTTCGAAAACGAACTGATGGGATTGATGGACGTATATGACAACGGAATTGAAAAAAAGATGGACGAAGCGATTGCCCGTAATGTGGCAAAATACAAAAACAATCATTGGTTAATAGGCTATTTCATCGGAAACGAACCTGCTTGGATTTCGAAAGAAAATCGCCTGTGTTCCTTAATTCTGAATGGAAAAGATCGCCCCATCAAAACAGAATTACAAAATTTTCTGAAAGAATCCGGCGATACACCCGACACCCGCAAAACTTTTATATACAATACATTCGAGAAACTCATGAAAGCCATATCCAAATCGTTAAAGAAGAACGATCCCAATCATCTGAACTTAGGAATAAGATATGGCTACATAGAGCAATTAGACGACGAATTGCTACGAATTAGTAAAGAGTCGTTCGATGCTTTGAGTTTCAACTGCTACGCTCTATCTCCAGACCACAAAAAAATGAATCATGCTTTGGAAATCTCTGGGTTACCGATGATTATCGGGGAGTACCACTTCGGGACAGTCGACAGAGGACTCGCACATCCCTGTGGCAAGTGAACTCACAAAAAGAAAGAGGAGATGCTTTTCAGTATTATACCGAAAACGCCTTTGCTCACCGAGGGCTCATCGGTACAGGCTGGTTCCGATGGATCGATCAGAACATCAACGGACGCACCGACGGGGAGAATTACAATTGCGGTTTTATCGACGTTACCGACAGGCCCTATCCCTATATGGTCGATGCGGCTATCGAAGCAGCCAAATCGCTATATGAAATACATTCCGGTACAAAAACACCTTTCCATCAAGCGCCTAACGCCGTGGGACACTCTCCCATACCCGATCTCTGGGAATAAATAAAACTTCTATTCATTCTCACAAATCCATGAAGAATCCGGAATCTTCATGGATTTATTTTTTACCTATAAACAAAAATCAATCGTGTAACCCTCGTTTCCGCAGATAATCGAGCAAATATGCCGGACGGTCGGTCTGTATGATACGACAGCCGAGTACATCGATCAAATAACCGTACCCCTCGTCAGGATTGGCAAGCGACATATCGTCGTCATGTCCTCCCGCCATTGTGTCCCACAAAGTATTATACCAGATAAGGGACTCCCCTTTCAACGAATCGGCAAGCATTCGGGGCAATGGGTTGCTGTCTTTGACAAACAACAATTCGAAAGCGACCGGCCGCATATCCTCGACAAACACATCTATCTGTCGTTTTGCATCTTCTTTATCGAGATTCACAATAGGCATATAAATTACCTCATCGAGATATTTCCCGAATCGGGCTTTCACTTCTTTCGCCGGCTTACCGCCTTTCATGATTATCTGTTCGGTCGTACCGGTCTTTTGCAATAATTCATAAACTTGGTCGAAATAACGGTCGGCTTTATCCAAGTTAATCATTATTTTCCCCTTTGCGGCAAGTAAAGCCTCTTCCAAAGTGGGAACCTTGTGTATTGTTTTGATATTGCAACCGTTCTTTAACCGCAATGTTTTAATAGAATCGAGCGTCCAATCCGAGACCTTACCCTTCCCGGTCGTCGTACGATCGAGTTTAGAATCATGCATCAATATCAATTTTCCATCTTTCGTCCGCTGTAAATCGAGTTCAACGACATCGACCCCCATGCGAATTGCACTCTCGATAGCTTCCAACGAATTCTCAGGGAAATTACGCCAGTCTGCTCGATGCGATACCACGATTACAGAGTGGAGATTCCGATTCAACAATTTTTCCCGAATTTGGGCTGCTCTTTCTTGCGCCATTGTCGGAAGCATCGCTAATGCAAACAGGATCACTCCGACCGAAAATCTCGAATGTTTCACCTTCATTTCAATTTATGGTTATTATTTTCTTTACGATAATTGTTATATACCCATATCATAGATTTCCCGCTTACGAAAAAAAGCAGAAAACGACGTAAACCCAACATGAGAGATAAACTATTTCATTAAATATTAGAAATCCAGTGATAAAAACATCTATTCATAATACTCAATTATAATATTTAACGATTAGTATTATCGTTCTTAAAATTCAAAGTTACAGAAATTTGTTAGACAGCATACAATTTTACACAAAAAACTTACCCCATAAATAAGGTTTCATAAGAGTTTTTTGTACATACCTTTCCTTTTATACAGACATATTTATATTGAAGTGATTTAAACTTATTTCATTCTCTTAAAATCGCATCAAAATGTTAAAGCACAGCGTACAAATAGAATTATTCCCTATATTATGGGTGACCAAACTCATATATAGTGAAAGTCCTATGTACCCTATGCTTGACAAAGATACGATAAAAAATGAAAGCTACCAAATTTTACCAATCCTTTTCTGGATGCTATCAGAAAGTGAACGGAATTCGCTGGTTAGGGAGATTCTTGTCTTGGGACGAAGAAAATTATAATTGGTTGTCTTGCGCCGACCGTGGCGGCATCGGCGAAGATGGAGAAATGACAGAATCGATCCGTTTTGAAGTGGCGTTTTATGAAATGGGAGCCGACGGTTACCCCGGCAAAGAAGTCTACCGCAAAGAATTCGATGTCTTGGGAAAATTCACCGGAGTGAGTGCAAGCGAATATGATGATTTGGCACGCATTTACGAATTTTCGGTTGAATTGGACGAAACAATCTGTCTAGAAAGCGGTTTCTTTTCGGTAGCAGCCGCCAAAGTAGACAACGAAACGCATAATTGTGCTTTCAGTGTGTTCACATGTAGCAATGTCCCCGGAATAGGTTTAATTTGGATGGAGGCTTACGAAGAATATATGACCTCTCAGTTATCCATGTGTTACTGTTTAACGGGCGACGGCGACTACATTGCACAAAAAGCATTGAAGTTCGAACGTTTATTATCTCCTTTGGAAACAGCAAGCGACAAATATGAAAAGGTACAGGTGGAAGTAATGAATATCGGTGAGCAAGCTATATCCGATGCGAAACTTCAATTATATTTAGACGATAAATTACTGGCAACCGAAGAACTGGGTGTGACACTAGCTTCTATGGAGAGCTACAAACACACGTTTGACCAACGGATCGATTGTTCGCAACCGGGTAAACATAATATCGAAATACGCAATGTCACGGAAGGCGATGAACAAACAGCCCATCAATCCATGTTTTTCTCTATTACAAAAAGGGAAGAAGGGATAGTTTGCGAATCGTATTCGACGGATGCAAGTTACGAATACATTACCTCAGTCAAAATTGGAAGCATTAGCAACCCAAGCGAGGGTAACGTATACAGCGATTTTTCTGATATGAAGACAAGCATTAAACCCGGTGAAGTGCTAGATTTGAACGTAGAGTGTGAAGGCGGAAGTCTATATATAGGTGCATGGGTAGATTGGAATGGAAACGGTTCGTTCGATGAAGCGGGCGAGTCTATCGGTTATCTTCCTAAGGGAACTATTAAAGTATCCATTCCAGACGAGGCGGTAGTCGTGCCGGGAGAAAGACGCCTACGAATCATAGCTTCTTATGAAGACATTCTTAGCGCTTGCGGTCAATATGGTTATGGAGAAACAGAAGACTATACACTGGTCGTGGAACATTCCGACAATTCACCGATCATTATACCCGGATTAAGTATCATCGATTCGTACCAATCGTTCGACGTACGACCGGTAACGCTGGAAATAAAGAACGAAGGCAGTGCAGAGCTTACAGGAACAGCATCGGTACTTTATGCTCTACCTCACTCTCCGGGCAGCAAGCAGTCGGCTTTTGCTACAAAAAATAGCAAACCTTCTTGGAAATTTACAAAGTCTGCGAAATCCCATTCGGTTAAAGCGAAAGAAACCGAGTCGCAGGCAGAATTCGTATTGCGCTATGACAACGGGCTCGAAAGCGAAGTATCGCTCAGCGGTGGTTCTTCGGCCGTGTATGCACAGTATTTTCCGGGCAATATGCTTGCTGGATTGTCGGGTATGCAAATCAGTAGTGTCGATGTATATATAAACGACGTACCTGACAAAGCTCAAGTGGTAATTTTCGGTCAAGGCTCACAGTCAAATGCCGGAAATGAATTGATGAGACAGACTTTTTCCCCAATAGCACAGTCTTGGAATCATATTGTGCTCGAACAACCTCTGACGATAGGGAATACCGATTTATGGATAGGTGTTAATATAGATGGCTTTGAACCGACAGACTTCGTGATTGGTATCGATGGCGGTCATGTACAAAATGGCTTCGGCGATATGGTTAAACTTGGCAATACATGGTGGTCAGCAGGAGACTTAGGTTTAAATAGTAACTTCTGTATTCGCGCGAATGTAACGGGTAATCGCACCCCGACTATCAACTGGCTCTCGCTTGATAAATATGAATTCTCTGTCGCTCCTTCTGTTATGGAAACGCTCACCGTATCATTAGATGCGACCCAATTACAGAGAAATACTTTGTATGAAGCACAAATCGTGTTAGCCAATAACGATGCTGTAAGTAGAATTGTGAAGATACCAGTATATCTGAATAACGACCGGGAGTCAAAAGTAGAACTCCAAACATTAGCTTCGACAGTAGTTTATACATATGGAGGTTACTTGGTGGTACAAACTGACAAAGCTTTATCGAGTATATCTTTGGTGAATATGAACGGTGCTGTAATGAAAATGCAAAATGTCGATGGTTATACGACGAATATGAGCCTTGACAATTTGCAAACCGGCATTTATATTTGTTGTATTGTACATGCCGATGGAAGCCGAGAGGATGTAAAAATACCGGTCGTTCGATAGCCCCGGAAGATCATAATAGGTTAAAAATCGTATCAGCTTATTCTATCAATAATCTGATACGATTTTTTTATTGATCGAGTATAAAGTCCGATTGTTCGAACTTAGTAGAAATTTAGTAGGGATAGACCCGATTTTTAACGAATGGAATGGATTGTATTTACCCACCTCCCCTATGTTTTTGCAATGCAAAAATATAGGGGAGGTGGCACGAAGTGGCGGAGGGGTTGAAAACGGTATCTCATCAGCCGGTTTATATCAGACATATACCCTTCTTCCCTATATTCTGAAAATAAGAAAGTCGACTCTTTGAATAAGGATTTATGTTCTACTATCGGAAGGATATTTTAAACCTCCTCCTCTGTGTTTTGCAACGCAAAATATAGGGGAGGTGTCCGAAGGACGGAGGGGTTAATCTCATAATCAGAAATTACTATGAAACTTTCCTCAACCCCTCTCCCCGGAGACTATTGTTTCCGGGGAGAGGGGTTGGAATATACACGGAAAACCACACACGACTAAGTGCAGACTGTCCGTGTGATTTTGTCAGATACGCCCGAGAGCATGATAAACATATAGATAAAGAACAACTCGATGAGCAGTACAGCGACAGCATAAATAGTTGCAAGCCACATTCGACAGAAACTATGTGATTGCCCCTATTGCTTTGTATTATCTCTTTTGAAACCCCATAAAAAAAGAAACCCCGTTTTACCGGGGAATAAACTGTTGTACCTCAAAAAAAACAGATAACGATGTGGAGTATAGCGGACTCGAACCGCTCACCTCGACACTGCCAGTGTCGCGCTCTAGCCAGATGAGCTAATACCCCCTTAATTCGGTGCAAAGATAAAACTATTTTTATGACTGTACAAAATATTGAGAAGTTTTTTTTTACCTTTACGATAGACAGAGTCGACAGGCATTCGGCAGGAGCCAAATAAATTTGGCTCCTGCCCTCATTTTTTTTACCTTTGTCAGAAGAATAATATGGTTCTCCGAACAACAAGATAACTCCATACCACTATGATTATATTCAACACCACATACCACGCCGATCACTCTCGGAAAGACGAATTTATAAGTTGGTTAAAAAATTTCTATATCCCGGCTGTACTGGAACACGGAGCTTTACAAGAGCCGCAACTGACCCGTATTTTCGCTGAGAATGAAGAAGAAGGCATAAGTCTTTCCCTGCAATTCAAATCGCCCGATACCGATACGCTCGAACGCTGGCACGAAGAGTGCGGAGAAACACTGCTCTGCGATATGCAAAAGAAATTCGGCAAGCAAGTACTGGGATTCAGTACCCTATTGGAAGTAATCGACTTATAAATGAACACGACAAACGATAGAATTATTATCGGCATCGACCCCGGGACCAACGTCATGGGCTACGGAGTCTTGCGTATCGTCGGTAACACCCCCGAACTGATGACTTTGGGCGTGATTCAATTAAACAAATTCGAAAGTCACTATCTGCGATTACGTCGCATTTTCGAGCGGGTCTTAGGCCTCATCGAACAATATCTTCCAGACGAGATGGCTATCGAAGCTCCATTCTTCGGAAAGAACGTGCAATCCATGCTGAAACTCGGACGAGCGCAAGGAGTCGCTATGGCAGCCGCGCTCTCCCGCGACATTCCCATTACCGAATACGCCCCATTAAAAATCAAAATGTCGATTACCGGAAACGGAAGTGCATCGAAAGAACAAGTCGCCGCCATGTTACAGCGCATTCTGCATATCCCCGATGAAAATATGCCTCCCCTTCTCGATGCCACCGACGGATTGGCCGCCGCTCTCTGCCATTTCTACCAGACCAACCGGCCTCATCTCGACAAAAGCTACAACAGTTGGAAAGACTTCATCAACAAAAATCCCGATAAAGTATCGTCTGGAAAGAAATCCGACCAAAAATAACAGGGAGCTATCATTTTATCGAACGACAGACGACCGGCATCTCCTCACCTCGATTTTCTTTCAAACAAATATACGTCCGGTACACCGGCGTACACCCCTTGCCTTCTAAGACACGAATCAGCGCTTATAAACATTATATCTAAATACAAAAGAAAATTCAAACGTTTTCTCTACAAAACAAGGTCAAAAATAGAATAATCCACTACATACTCCATTTCAAATAACAAATATTTCGGTAGACAAAACAACAATTATCCCTATATTTGTAACTGCGAAGATAGGACACGGTTCGGCAAAAAAAAACGAACATATTCATTTTATCCGATTCTTATCTTTCGTTATATGACAATCATAGACCGAGATATATGCAGACATTGAAACAACTACTCGACCAACGCATTCTCATTCTCGACGGAGCTATGGGAACGATGATACAACGTTACGGACTGAACGAGCAAGATTTCAGAGGTTCGTTGTTCCCCGATTCGGCAGTGGAATTAAAAGGGAACAACGATTTGCTCTGTCTCACCGCACCACACCTCATCGACGAGATACACCGTGCCTACCTCGAAGCCGGAGCCGACATCATCGAGACGAATAGTTTCAATGCCAACGCCATATCGATGGCAGACTACCGTTTGGAAAGTCAGGTAAAGGAAATAAACCGGGCAGCCGCCCGCATAGCCCGGAAAGCTGCCGACGACTATTCAACACCCGATAAACCCCGATTCGTGGCCGGTTCGATAGGACCCACGAACAAAAGCTGTTCCATGTCCCCCGATATGGAGAATCCCGCTTTGCGAAATCTCGACTTCGACACACTCGCGACAGCCTATCGGGAGCAAATCACGGCCTTGATAGAAGGTGGCGTGGACCTTCTGCTCATCGAAACCATTTTCGACACGCTCAACGCCAAAGCCGCCCTTTTTGCTGCACAGGAATCTATGAAAGCGACAGGACGAGAGCTTCCTGTCATGCTCTCGGTAACAGTCACCGAAAGCGGGCGAACGCTATCGGGACAAACACTCGAAGCCTTTCTTACGGCAGTCTCCCATGCCGAAATTCTCTCGGTAGGTTTGAACTGTTCGTTCGGAGCAAGAGAAATGAAACCCTATCTACATCGGTTGGCATCGATCTCCCCCTATTACATCAGTGCTTACCCCAATGCCGGACTGCCCAATCGGTTGGGCGAATATGACGAAACGCCCGCATCGATGGCTGCACAAATAAAAGAATTTATCAACGAGGGACTGGTAAATATCGTGGGTGGTTGTTGCGGAACGACACCCGAGCACATAGCCCGCTATCGGGAAATCACACAAAACGCCTCGCCCCGCCGTCCCATCGCGAAAGACAACCGTCTGCACATCTGCGGGCTCGAAGATCTCGTTGTCTGCCCCGAAAACAATTTCATCAACATAGGCGAACGCTGCAACGTGGCAGGCTCTCGCAAATTCCTGAGGCTCATTCACGAAAAGAACTATACCGAAGCACTCGACATCGCACGCAAACAGGTCGAGGCCGGCGCACAAATCATCGACATCAACATGGACGATGCCATGCTCGATGCCCGCAAAGAGATGGTAGACTTCTTGAATCTCATCGTCTCCGAGCCCGACATTTATCGGGTTCCTGTAATGATAGACTCTTCCGAATGGGAGGTTATCTCCGCCGGCCTGAAATGTCTGCAAGGGAAAGCCATCGTCAACTCCATCAGCCTGAAAGAAGGAGAAGAAACATTCCTCGCGCATGCCCTTGAAATCAAACGGTTAGGAGCGGCGGTAGTCGTCATGGCTTTCGACGAAAAAGGCCAAGCCGATACCTATGAACGGAAAATCGAAGTCTGCGCCCGGGCTTACAAACTCCTCACCGAAAAAGCAGGATTAGCGCCTTGCGACATTATATTCGATCCCAACGTGTTGGCGATAGCTACCGGAATCGACAGCCACGACAACTATGCGGTAGACTTCATTCGGGCTACGGCTTGGATACACGAAAACCTGCCGGGAGCGAAAGTGAGCGGAGGCGTGAGCAACCTCTCCTTTTCGTTCCGAGGCAACAATTTCATTCGCGAAGCCATGCACGCCGTCTTTCTTTATCATGCTATCCGCAACGGGCTCGACATGGCGATTGTCAATCCCGCCACATCGATTACCTACGACGATCTGCCGACCGAAACTCTTGCGCTCATCGAAGATGTCGTATTGAACCGTCGGCCGGATGCGACCGAACGTCTCATCGACTTCGCCGAGAAACATCGGGGCGAAGCAGTCAAAAAAGAAAACGATATCGACGAAGACCGTCATCGGCAACCTGTCGCCGACCGACTGAAACAAGCTCTCGTCAAAGGCATATCGACACACCTCGAAACCGACCTCGCAGAGGCCGTCCGTCAATACGGCTCGGCACTCGCTGTCATCGAGCAACCCCTCATGGACGGCATGAACCGGGTGGGACAACTTTTCGGCGACGGGAAAATGTTCCTTCCCCAAGTCGTCAAGAGCGCCCGCACCATGAAGCAAGCAGTGGGTATATTGCAACCACTCATCGAGCAGGAAAATACCCGCAATGGAGAAACCTCCAAACGGGGAAAATTCATTGTAGCCACAGTCAAGGGCGATGTGCACGACATCGGGAAAAACATCGTCGCCGTCATTCTCGCCTGCAACAACTTCGAGGTAATCGACCTCGGCGTGATGGTTCCGGCCGAAAAAATCGTGGAGCGAGCCATTGCCGAACAAGCCGATTTCATAGGGTTGAGCGGACTCATCACCCCCTCCCTCGAAGAGATGTGCCACGTCGTTTCCGAAATGGAAAAAGCAGGACTGCACACACCGGTCATCATAGGCGGAGCTACCACCTCGAAACTCCACACGGCCGTCAAAATCGCCCCGTGTTACAGCGGTGCGGTCATACATGCCGGCGACGCATCGCAAAACCCGCTCATCGCCGCACAACTGCTCAATCCCCAAACTCGTGATGAGTTTATCCGCAGCATACGCACCGAACAAGAAGCACTGCGCAACTCCTTGAAACCGGTCGATTTAGTCACCCTATCCGAAGCCGAAAGATACGCCCCCTGCATAGATTGGGACACATATACCGCCCCCCGGCCTCGGCAAATGGGATTGCACACCGTCCCCGTCACTGTCGGCGACATACGACCTTTCATCAACTGGCGGGCATTCTTCTCCGTATGGAAAATAGGCGCAGGCTATGCCTCCATAGCCGACATGCAAGGGTGCGACCACTGCAAAGCCGTCTGGCTCGCCTCTTTCCCATCGGCCGAGAGAGCCAAAGCCACCGAAGCCATGCAGCTCTACAAAGAGGCGAATCGTCTGCTCGACACCCTCGAAGCAGAAAACAACACCTCTCCACAAGCCAGCTATCTACTTGCCGAAGCCGCCTCTTACGACAATATCATACGACTGCGGCTACCCGACGGCGATTTCGACATACCCTGCCTGCGGCAACAAGTGCGTAAATCCGAAGCCAATGCCCGCTACTATTCTTTAAGCGATTTCATTCGCCCCGCCAACGACGGGAAACCCGATTATGCCGGACTATTCGCCATCTCCGCCGGAAACGAGATACAACGGCGCATAGAGCTCTTACGTCGGGACGAAGACGACTATACCGCCCTCCTGCTCCAATCCCTCGCCGACCGTCTTGCCGAGGCCGCCGCAGAATGGCTGCACCGGCAAATACGCCAAGAATTTTGGAGTTACGCCCCCGATGAACCCGATCTCGACTTGCAGTCCCTCCTCTCCGGTCGGTATAGGGGTATACGTCCGGCAGTAGGCTATCCCTCCCTGCCCGACCACTCCCTTTTCTTCGATTGGGACAGAGCGTTAGACTTCTCGCGTATCGGAATAACCCTCACCGAAAACGGCGCCATGATGCCCAATGCCTCTGTCGCCGGACTCTACATCGCACACCCCGATGCCCGCTACTTCCACATCGGGCACATCGATGAAACCCAGCGCGAACACTATGCCCACCAAAGAGGCTTCACCCCCGAAGAGACCGGCAAATGGCTATCGGTATAATAATAGAGGGGTACTCTTAAACTCCTCCCTGCTGTGTCCCGTAGTATTACGGGGTGTTTTTGCTATGCAAAAATATAGGGGAGGTGGCACGCAGTGACGGAGGGGTTAATTTAATATAGAGATTAGAAAATGTCGGCAAGGAAAGCAGTGTTTCCGTAAGGAAATATAGGGGGAGTGTCCGCAGGACAAGAGGGTAAAACAAAAGGCACACAAATTCCAAGAACAAACCCTCCGAAGAAAGTTCAATCATGCCATAAATCAAAGATGGCAAGACCATACATTTGCCTAAAAAACAGAAGTATGGAAACACAAGAACAAATTTTGAAAGAACAACGGTTGAAGATAGAAACCCTCCGGTATCGAATCCTGTTACGATATTACGAGCTACTGCTCACATTAGATGTAATGACACAACCCAACGAAGTGAAAACATTGATGGGGTATATCAACACACTCGAACGCTACGCCAAAAAGTATGAAACAAAACCCGTTAAAAAGAAATCGGGAAAGCGAAAAGAGCATATCGACGAAATACCGGTAACCGATGAAAATACTGGAAGCAAAGAAACAGATTACATGCCCGACAATCCGAGTAACCTTTTCGACCTGTTGGAGGACAGCGACGAGACATACCCTCCCGAAGCCGATGTGTTGCCCACCGACATAGACGACTTTTTAAGAGCCGGTTATGCCCGTTATCTGAAACAAAAAGAAAATAAAGAGAAAAACAATCCGGCTCACCCGCAATTAGAGGATTCTCAACCTTGAAAAAAATGTAAAGACCGAGAACAAAATGCGAGAAATAATTGTTATCTTGCAATAGATATAACAGTATAAAATTATGCCACACCGTCTTTTCGTTCTCCTCTTTGGAATATTATTCATGGGTCTCCTCCCCGGTTCGGCTCGACAATCCCCGGACAAAATATGGCATAAACTCGATTCCATTCAAAACTACCGGACCGAGTTCACATATACAGTGACATTACCACTCACCGATTCGGAAATAAACTATCGGGCAGAACTCTCCTATCGAAAAAATCCAATCGACACACTTTGCGGATATTCATACTTAATCGATTACAAAGCCGAGAACGATACATGCCCGTATGCCAATTTTATGGCTTACGACAACGGCGATTACTTCCGGTTCGACCGTGATCGGCTACGAGAATATCATCATCGCGAAGACAAAGAACCGTTCACACATAAAGGTAACAATCCGGGAGTACACCGTTCGGGACTGTTCACCGAACTTTTCCCGGCTGAAATATCCCGACAATTAAAAACATTCGTCGGGAAAAAAGATTGTCTCGTACAATTTTTCCCCGACACGCTCGTGCAGAACCGTCTGTGCGACGCCATACTCGTGAATGACTCCGTAAAGGGCGAATTGTCCCGAACCATACTCTATACATTCGACACCCACGACGGTATGCCCCTATATCGGGAAACCGAAAATAATCCGGGTCATTTAGGTTCGCAAACCGTTACTGTAAAATATTCGGGAAACGATACGGATACGAAATTCCCCTCCGACTATTTCGGTGAGACCAACCTGCTGAAAAATTACGGAGAAATATTCCTCCGATTCCGCGAAGGCACTTATGCAGCCTCCGACCGGGTAGGACAAAAAAGTCCGGAGTTTTCCCACAAATGGGGTGAACATCGGTTTTCTTCCGATCAGTTGAAAGGGCAAAACTGCCTGCTTTTATTCCTCGACGAACGAGGCGAATTTTGCAAACAAGCCCTGCAAATAGCCGAATCCGTATCCTTGCAAGAAAATCTGACGCCGGTTATACTCTACATAGAGAAACAACCCGAGAACATAGAAAACCGTTCGGGAGCCATCATACTGGAATATACCGGAAAAACAGCCAGCGAGTATGGCGTGACAGGCTACCCCACCCTCTTCCTGCTCGACCCCGAAGGCACGATACGATTCGTAAAAATAGGATATTCCCCGCTACTGGCCGAAGAACTCGAACTCGCCGTCAGGCAAATATTACACGACCGACCCATACAAGCGCAGAAAAACAAATAGTTTCATTTATAAATTAACAGCAATGGAAAAAATCACTTTCAAAGGCACACCCGTACATACTTACGGTAAATTGCCGAAAGTAGGAAGCCAAGCTCCCTGCTTCACACTTACCCGATCCGACTTGACGGAACTTTATTGTCACGACCTCAAAGGACGTCGCATCGTACTGAACATCTTTCCAAGTCTCGACACTTCGGTCTGTGCTACTTCGGTGCGTAAATTCAATGAGCTGGCAGCATCTCTGGACAATACGACCGTCGTGGCCGTCTCCAAAGATCTACCTTTCGCCCAATCACGCTTTTGCACGACCGAAGGCATTAAAAACTTAATTGCCGCATCGGCATTCCGTTCGCCCGAATTTTCAAAAGATTACGGTGTGGAAATGGTAGATGGCCCGTTAGCAGGACTATTGGCCCGTGCGGTCGTGGTCATTGACGAAAATGGAAAAGTCATTCACGCTGAACTCGTCCCCGAAATCACACAAGAACCCGACTATGAAGCCGCTATGAAAGCGTTGAAATAAACTTCGACGCACACAACTGAATCCCTTCCTCTATATCGAATGTAAAACGATATAAAGGAAGGGATCACAATGTTATTCTATTTCAGATTTGCTGTTTTAATACCGACAACCCCTGATCGTTTCTATCAAACGTACAAAATCATCTGGATATACATCACCGATATTACCGATACGGAATGTATCTGCCTTAGAAATCTTCCCCGGGTAAATAACAAAACCCTTTTCTTTCAGCTGCACATAAAACGATTTGAAATCAAATTAGCTTCCTTCACAGTTTCGGTAGTAGTAAGAGGACCGGGAGTTAATAATATGTACGGTTTCATATCAATTAGTTTTTAAAAATTATTGGAATCATTCATTCTTCGATTTATATCTTGTATTACAGAGGGCAACCCGGTAATGTCGTCCACTACATAATGAGCCCCTGCACCTAACATACGAGTACGGACAACAGCTTTCCTGTTTTCCAGTTCCGCCATAGGTAATTTAGATATCTCGTCTTCGGTAAGCCCCAATTCATTACTACCCAGAATAACACCCACCGTCCACACCTTCGAATTGACACCTTCTTTAATATCCGCTATCGTATCACCATATTTTAATACGCAGTCGACCGAAGAGACAGCCAAATCTATCATGTTTTGGTAAACCATATACGGGTAAGGACGCCCAGCAGGTAACCGATCTGAGGTTACACAATTGTCTATCACATAACCTTTCCGAGCCGCAGCAGGGACTACCACGTCCATCATCGCTTGGGTATATCCGGTTGTCGAACCAACCTTGATGCCCTGACTCCGCAACTGCATAATGGTTTCGACGACGCCGGGAATAGGTTCCGAATAATCTTCCAAAGTAGCAAACAATACACGCTGAAAATCATTATAACGACCTTGTACATCACTGTCGTCATAATCTCGTCCAAACTTCAAGCGAAAATCCTCGGCCACTCGTTCTATCGCAAATAAAGCTCGAATTTCTTCTATTTTCGTCAACCCCATAAATGCCCGCGTTTCTTCCGGGGTGACCTCCAAACCAATGTTTTTAAAACTTTCGACAAAAGCAGCAACGGGAGCCATGCAACCATAATCGACGGAGGTCCCTGCCCAATCCATGATAATACACTCTACTTTCTTCATGATTCTTAGTGATTTATGATTGTTTTTATTTATTTTACCTGTTGAGTATTCGCAATCTTAGGTGATAGTCCGAAACAGTTTTGAGTAATAAATAATCTGTTCTTTCCAACACAAACTGTACGTTCACGGCGATAACGTGCCAGCAAATAGACGAGTGCCCCCATAAACGCCATAGCACAAGCAACTCCTACATATCCCGACATCAGATTATAGAAATGCAACCAATCGATATTCGGCTTAAAACACTCTTTCAACACCAATACCGTACCCATATAACCGATAAAGTCGAGTGTTATAATAAAAAAACCTACGTTTCCTCTAATACGGAAACAAGCGATGAAACGTTCGAAAAAGAGCGTTTGAAAACTGAGATATACCGTATAAAGGGACAAACTTTGCAGGAACAGCCATGTAGTGGTAGACAATTCGAGCGTATTGTAATTGAAGGCTATGAAACTAAGTGTCAATGTACCGCAAGTAACTAATACAAGCAGTGCACACAATACTTTCATATCGTTCTTTATCAATGACATTATACCAAAAACACAAAGAATAACAAGTGTCACTGTCGCATCTATTTTGGCAAAAGCCCACGAAGATAAACCGCTAGCCTCCACATTAATGATCTTTACTAAAAAATCTTCTTTGATATCCTGTAAAACAGTGATAAACAAGTTCGCGAAAAATAGCAGTAACAATACCGGCATAAAACTTTTGAAAATATGCATGCGCCCCTCCCGGTTCAACGTCACTCGCTCGGTTCGTAACTTTTTGTCTTCCTCTGTCGGTTGAGGAAGACGTGTCATCAACCAACCCAATAACGATAACAAAGGAAAAGCAAAAGCACCGATGAAAGCCGGCATCCAGAACTCACTGATATGCAGATTTTCCATAACAAACAAACCAATGGATTTTGCCGTACCCGAACTAATAGCGATGCTCAACCCCATAAGACTGGCCAACAAGTCGGTGACACGGCGACCTTCCAAAAAACTGAATATCACTCCCCACATGCAACCCAATGAGAGTCCATTAAAAAAGAGAGCAAATACATTGAACGGCCGGGGAAGCAAACCAAACAACACAAGAGATAATTCGGCAACGGCTACCGACAAAATGATAAATCGTAACCGGTTTTCTTTTTTCAATTCCGAAATTACCTTAATACCTATTAATTTCGATAGAAAGTAACCAAAAATCTGTACAATGCTTGTTACGGTTTTATAGTCCATGCAAAAAAAATCGAGTCCATCGAATGTTGCCGCCATAAACGGTTTACGTAAAGCATATACTAACGAATAAGACAACAAAGCCGCACCACCTGCCCAAAAGATAAAAAGTATATCGGATAACTTTCGGTTAGAAGAAATACTTTTTTTTAGTTCGTTTATATTCATCAGATCTCTTATATTCTTGATTTCGTCGACAAATGTAACGCAACTTCAAAAGCCCAAAAATGAATTTTTATTATTTATAAACACCATATTTTCAGAGTTTTATAACGTAACATTAATAAAATATTTATGCAATGAAAACATAATAGAAGTTTAGTTTCTTTGTATAATTATTTTAAGGTTCGATAGAAATTTAATGCTTATGAACGATTTGCTTGACATATATAAGCGAATAGAGTATTTACGGAATCAAGGTGTAAAAATGAAGGAAATCGCCGACTATACCAACATGGCAGCCAGCGTATTGTCTTCTTTATATTCCAGCGTATTACCCACCTATTTGAGTGGTGTCAATAAAGGAGAAAATGAAGAAGATGCGTTGGATTATGCCCTTTCACAAGTGAACAATATATCAAAAAAAGAGGTTGTTAGGCAATTTACAGGAATTGAAAACACAACTTTTCCGATTGGAACCCAATACCGGTGCAGAAGAAAAAGCAAATCCTTTTTTAAACATGCTAACCGAAGAAATGCAAAACTCGGTGCAAGAGGTATATAATTACAGCGGAATTTATATCAGTTACAGTTTATCGTCCTCATCGCATTCATTGAAAGTAGAGCCTTATCTAATCTCTGCTTCCGAAAACAACTCTTACGTAAGAGTAATGCACATGAACACATATAATACGACTCATTGCGGCATAGGTATGTTCAGCAATCATCAAAATGCCTACATTATGTTCAATGAACGGGAAATGCCGCAAATGGCTTTATTTACCATTTATCTACAATTACCTATGTATGATTTTCCCCATATGCTGAAAGGTCTCTACCTATGTTTAGATTATAACCGCAATCCTATTGCACGGCGCATCCTTTTCATCAAGCACTCCGACAGTACTAACATCGACGATTTCCTACTTTTAAAAGGTCGCCTCGTATCACCCGAAGAATTAACCGACGAGATACGTCCTTATTACGATTATACTTGCCAGCCGGGAGACTACATCAAAACATGCAATGTCCCTTCTCCATTACTGAATGCAAAAGATCTGGACAGAGAAAAAAGAATGTTGGAAATTTAGTATCCGGTCCAAACGAAAAGGAGTTTTTATCTCTCTGTTCCATTGCTTCGAAGAGTGATTAAAAACAAAAAGTTTAAGAAAACCGGTTGATGATCCTTGCAATTTCAAGCACATCGGATTCGTTTAGATAAGCCGACATCGGCAGGCTCAATACCTCATCGGCAAGCTGTTCGGCAATAGGCAGAGACAATCGATTGTATTCTCGATAACACTGTTGTTTGTGTGGAGGTATGGGATAATGAATGAGAGTGCCCACCCCTTCCGATTCCAAATAGTTTTTCAGCCGGTCCCGCTCGGAACATCGTACGACATACTGATGCCAAATGTGTTCCCCCTCACCTCCCGGTTCGGGAAGTACGATTTCCTTGCCATGTATATGTTCGGAATATGCCTTTGCGACAGCGGCCCTACGGCGATTATCCTCATCGAGATATTTCAATTTTACCGACAAGAATGCAGCTTGCAAATCGTCCATGCGGCTGTTCACCCCCTTATAAAGATTCACATACCGCTCTGCCGAGCCGTAATTACCCAATGCTCGGACCACTTCGGCCAGTTCCCCGTCATCGGTCGTCACTGCTCCCGCATCACCCAATGCGCCCAAATTTTTGGTCGGATAGAAACTCAATCCGGCGGCATTGCCCAAAGCTCCGGTGTGAAACGAGCCCTGCAATCCCGCCACCGGCGAAACCGCACCGAAAGCCTGAGCGTTATCCTCTACAATTTTCAACCCGTAACGGGCAGCTACGTCTTTCAGACATTCGTCCCAACAAACCCGACCGTACAGATGGACGACCATAATCGCCCGCGTGCGAGCGGTTACAGCCCGCTCCACCAAAGAAGTATCGAGATTGTATGTGTGTACCGACGGCTCGACGAACACAGGTACGAGCCCGTTGTCGGTAATGGCGAGAACCGAAGCCACATAGGTATTCGAGGGCACGATCACCTCGTCGCCCGGCTGCATGACACCCTTCTCGATGTATGCGCGTAACATTAAACGCAAGGCATCCAACCCGTTTCCCGTAGCTACCGCATAGCGACAACCCAGATATGCACATAATTGCTCTTCCAACCGGGACACGTATTTCCCCCGGATATACCACCCGCCCTCGATAACTTCGGCGGCGATGGTCTTCATCTCCTCCATATAAGGAGCATTGGTTTCTCGTAGGGATAATTGGGGATATTTCATCTATCGGCTAATTTCTTTAAACTCTTGATAATCGCGAACATAATCCGACTCTTCGTAATAATCGGAAGTCAGCACCAAACAGACCGACCCCGACGAGAAATTATTGAGTACCCGCCAGATACCCGGCACGATAAGCAGACCGTAGGAGGGCCGGTTCAAAGTCACCGTACGGGTGGAGACTCCATCGTCGAGAACTACATCGAACGATCCGCCGGCCGCCACCAAAAACTCATATAGTTGCTTGTGTGAATGCCCGCCCCGTTCCTCTCCGCCCGGCACATCATACAGATAGTACACCCGTTTCACGGCAAAAGGCAAGTCGATGTCATTCTCCACCACAGTGATGTTTCCATTCTCTCGCTCGTGCTTGGGCAACCGTATCAGTCGGCAATCGTCCGCCGAAGCTCTTTTACTCATCATTCCTTCCTTTCAATAAAGTGCGGTACTCTTCAAAATCTTCTATATAATCGCCGGCATCGTACAAAGTCGACGACAATACCAACGCCAGCGAATTGGTCGAGAAGTTATCCAGCTCGCGCCACATCATGCGGGGCACATACAAGCCGTAATACGAACGTGCCATGTGATAGCGCCGGGTCTCCGTGCCGTCATTCAACACGATATCGAAGCTGCCCGACAAGGCTACGATAAACTCCTCCTGTTCTTTGAAAGCGTGGCCGTTGCGATGCTCGTCGCCCGGCACATCGTACAGCCAGTAAGTACGCGCTATATCGAACGGAATATGCCGTGCACTCTCGATGAACGACAGGTTTCCCCGCTTGTCTGCCACTTTGGGCAACTCGATCCATCTCACCCGGTCAAAGCTCATCGTTCGCCAGTCTTATCAAATATTGTCCATACTGGTTTTTCTTCATCGGCTCGGCGAGTCCGAGCAAATGTTCCTTGTCTATCCACCCCATGCGATAAGCGATTTCTTCCAAAGAGGCCACTTTCAGCCCTTGCCGGTGTTCGATGGTCTCGATAAAGTTCGATGCCTCGTACAGCGATTCATGCGTACCGGTATCGAGCCAAGCGAAACCTCGTCCCATCAACTGTACGCCAAGAGCCTGCGATTGGAGAAAGACCTGATTCACCGAGGTTATTTCCAATTCTCCCCGTGCCGATGGTTTCACCTGCTTGGCAACCTCCACGACCCGATTAGGGTAAAAATAAAGACCGACCACGGCATAGTTGGAACGAGGCTTTACCGGTTTCTCCTCGATACTGATCGCCCGTCCGCTTTCGTCGAACTCGACTACACCGTAACGTTCGGGATCCCCCACCCGGTAACCGAACACCGTCGCCATTCCTTTATCGGCATCGGCAACGGCCTGTCTCAGCATGCGGGTAAAGCTCTGCCCGTAAAAGATGTTGTCGCCCAACACCAAACACACGGTGTCGTTCCCCACGAACTTCTCCCCGATGATAAATGCCTGCGCCAGTCCATCGGGCGATGGCTGCTCGGCATACTCGAAACGCACGCCGAACTGTCCGCCGTCTCCCAACAATCTCTTGAATCCGGGCAAATCGGTAGGAGTACTGATAATAAGTATCTCACGGATACCAGACAACATCAATACCGATATGGGGTAATAAATCATAGGTTTGTCATACACCGGAAGCATCTGCTTCGATACTCCCCGAGTGATGGGATACAATCTCGTGCCGGAGCCTCCGGCCAATACTATGCCTTTCATCGTTCGTATCTTATTAGGGCAATCAACGATTGCCGTACATTTGTTCGTAATATTTCTGGTAATCGCCGCTGACTACTTCGTCCACCCAATCTTGATGATCGAGATACCAACGCACAGTTTTCTCTATCCCTACGGTAAAGGGGGTCTCGGGATACCAGCCCAATTCACGGGCAATCTTCGACGGATCGATGGCATAACGCATGTCGTGCCCCGGACGGTCACCCACGAAAGTAATCAAATCTTCGTTGATATTTTTCACATCGGTCTTCAATACCCTACGATATTCCGGTTCTTCCCGCATGATACGGGCAATAATACCGATGATGAGCTTCACGATATTGATATTCTGTTCTTCGTTGAATCCGCCCACATTATAGACTTCGCCGATACGGCCGCGTTCCAATACGGCATCGATGGCCTTAGCGTGGTCTTCCACATAGAGCCAGTCGCGCACATTGTCGCCCTTACCATAGACCGGGAGTTTCTGACCGGCCAATATATTCTTGATAATCAGAGGTATCAATTTTTCCGGGAAATGATAGGGACCGTAATTGTTGGAACACCGGGTAATATTCACCGGCATGCCGTAGGTTTCGTGGTAAGCCCTCACGAACATATCGGCACTCGTCTTCGAAGCCGAATAAGGAGAACGGGGATCGAGCGGTGTCGTCTCCGTAAAGAACCGCTTGCCATAAGTATGCAGGTCGGTACGTCCGGTCACCACTTTGCGCACATCGGCATCGGTGATTTCCAACGGCTGCGGGTCGATATAATCCTTAGACAACGAGCCGTAGACCTCGTCGGTCGATACTTGCAAGAATTTCTTTCCCTCGGCATAGAGAGGCTTCCCTTCGGAATCTTTTCCCCTATACCAAGCCTTGCGGGCGCAATCGAGCATATTCTGCGTGCCCAATATATTCGTTTCCAAGAAGAGCTGCGGATTGGCTATACTGCGGTCTACGTGCGATTCGGCAGCAAAATTGACCACATAATCTATATCGGTTTCGGCAAAAATGTTCGCTACCAATTCAGCATTGCGTATGTCCCCCTTCACGAACCGCACTCTCGAATCGGCTATTTCATCTTTAATAGTTCCCAGATTTCCGGCATACGTAAGTTTGTCCAAAACGACCACATATATATCCTCTCCGTACTTTTTCAACAAATATTTCAAAAAGTTCGCCCCAATAAATCCGGCCGCACCGGTGACCAAATATCTTTTCATAACCTGAAATTTAAAATTCGCTGCAATTTACAACTTTTTAAGAAATAATCCACTACGAAACATTTAGAAACTATTTTAATTTTTTCCAAGCGACATTAGAGAGCCGCTTCGAGGGTATTCGCTCAGACTTCCCTCTCCAATATAATAGAAGAGGTTGGCAGAGTTAAATATGCGCTAATTTAATTCCGCCAACGGGTTATAAAGATAAAAATAG
>ERZ779705.456-NODE-456-length-37574-cov-2.678989_pt1 | contig 37574 bp, 29 predicted proteins | sample MGYA00511385_ERZ779705 | MGnify/ENA primary metagenome ERZ779705 (study PRJEB29588, sample SAMEA2145301) | human gut metagenome | biome: human gut; feature: human-associated habitat; material: faeces | place: Denmark | collected 2008/2010 ... | reverse complement strand
TTCTCCTCCAAGAGAAACTACATTTCGCAAATTAGGCCTTTAGGCCATACAATGAAACAAACCCCCGAAAGTCTCACATACTTTCGGGGGTTTTGTTTTTTACTCTTTATAACTAAGTTGCACCGGTGCAACTTTTATTTGATTATTACAACAAAACCTTCTTATTTGCCGTAAACAATGTTATTCCATCTATTGATGCTAAATCCTGATCATCAGATACAAAATAACTATTCCCCATTTTTTTTAATTCCTCAACAGATATATAATCGAAAATATCTGTAGTATTCCCATTAAATTTCTCAACAAATTCCTTTACTTTATCAACTGTTATGTTAACATTATAAATTTTGCAATTTGAATATACCGATGATACTGATGCTTTTATTATATTTTTTACCCTTTTTCTCTCAGACTCAATATTTCTAAACTCTTTCTTACTTACATTTGGATGCGTTTTACAATATAAATCATATTCATTTTTTTCAATAATATTTATAAGCTCTGTAAGATTCATTGATGTAATACAAATAGGATTCCCATCTGATATCAATGTATCAACAAAATTATAATATATTTCTTCTTTTTCCTTAGTATTATTAAAATTTGCTCTCGGATAAAAGTACCAATATAATATATTCGTATCTAAACAATATGCTCTATTCGTATCCAAATTTATAAATTTTTTTATATCTTTTATAGACTTTTTCATACTATCACCACTATTTAGAATTATTTTTTATTATTGCGTTTATTTGTTCCTGATAACCTAAATTATTTTTAATCATTTTCGCATTTTCTATTGATATCTGGTAAGTATCAAATCCTACTTCTGAAATATTCTCAATTTTAATTCTGTCAAAAATACTCTCCTCATATTGTATAAATAAATTACCAAAAGAAAAATTAAAAAATGGAGATGCAAATCTTGTTATTCCTGTAAAATCAACATAAATATTCCTTAATTCTACTTCATTTAATTTCTTTTCTATCTCATTTTTTATAATTTCACCACTCCTTTTGGATGCCGCCTCCCTTGTAAAATCTGCTATAATAATCTGATTATCCATTTTCATTCCTCCTTTAAACAATACAAACTTTCACGATCAGCAACAATATTTATTGTAACTAAAGTTCCTTTTATCGGAAATCTGTTAATGCAACACTTATTACTTTTATTTCCATACATAAAAATAACATCATCACTTATTATACTTAATGCACCTCTATTTAACATAATAAGTCTCAACAATCTTGACAACCCAATCCCCCTCGGTGTACCATCATCCAATTGTTTTGTTGAATTTCCTGGTCCCAATGCCCATTTTAAAGCTTCTACATTATCATCTATATTCTTTATTTTATTCCTTATTACTTTTGGAATTCCCTGACCAGCATCATATATTGAGACCACGAGTTCATCTTTTTTAGGCATCCAATGACCACAAGAAAACAAACCTAATTTTGATTCAGAATGATCACATGCATTATTAAATATCTCATATATATTAGTAAATAAAGTTTGACGTGCTTTATCCGTCAACTCTATAGGTGCCAAATCTAATATGTGATCTATATAGTCCATTATCTCTAAATCATCGCCATTCATATTCTCAATATGTTTGAAGCGAATAGCATTTTTGTTAACATAACTTTCTGATAATTTATTTATATATTCATGTAATCCTGATTTTTTCAAATATCTATCTATTTCAGAGTTCTCCTTTGTTTGCACATTTACATTCTTTCCTAAAGAATCACATATCATTATAGTGCCACCAAACCAAGCTGTATAGCCCGCATGCATAAATTTGCAATTTTCAAAGTTAAAAACAATATTATCATCATCAGTTTCAATAACACTTTTATGAATCTTAGAGAAATAGTCAAAATCAGCATAATTTTGATTAACTCGTTTCTTAATGTTAATTTGCATTATATCAACTCCATAAACGTATATACATTTTTAGTCTAAATACAAATTATTATACCATATTTTCAAAAAAAAATGTGCAAAAAGTATAATAAAAACCCAAAAACTTTTATTATTTTTTCATATTCTAACATGATTTGCTTTTTTTAACTACATATTGTATATTTAACCCATCATATCAAAACTATAAGAATTTTATATATATAATTCACACAATTCTCAAAGGAGGTTCCCACATGGTAGCCATATATGTTCGTCAATCCCTCGATAAAAGAGACTCGCTCTCCATAGACTCACAAATAAACGACTGTATTACCCTATGCAAACGAAACGGCTGGAATGATTACAAGATTTATAAAGACAAAGGCTGGTCGGCTAAAAATCTTGACCGCCCGGAATTTCAAAAAATGAACAACGATGTTGAAGCGGGACAGATTCACGCCGTTGTCTGCTACAAGATTGACCGTATCAGCCGAAGTATTCGTGACCTTGTAAATCTTATCGAAGATTACAATGAACTTGGCGTACACTTTGTATCTTTTGCTGACAACATCAATACTTCTGCCCCCGGCGGTCTTATGATGGCGACTTTGTTTGGCTCTTTGGCACAAATGGAACGTGAAGCCATTATTACAAGAGTCACTGACAACTACTATTACCGCTGTGAACGTGGATATTGGGGCGGTGGTCCTGCTCCATACGGTTTCAATCTGAAAAAGATTACTGAAAACGGCCAAAAGCATACTGTTCTTGAAATCAACAAACAGGAAGCTGCCGTTGTTAAACAATTTTTCAAATGGTATCTTGAACCTGACGGAACTATATATGAAATATTGAAAAAAGCTGACAAAGCAGGTATCAAAACACGAAAAGGCGGTGCTTGGACGTCCAGGGTTGTTTCCGAACTTTTATCGAAACCTATGTATGCACCTAACTCTATGGATATTTACAATTTTTATGCAGCCCAAGGAGTGCGTGTGCGTGTCACTCCTGAAGAGTGTGACGGCAAGCTTTCCCTTAATGTCTTTGGAAAGCGTGATCGTAACAGCAAGCATCCGAAGCGTTCACGTCCGGTGAATGAAATGACTCTTGCAATATGTAAAAATCCTCCGATTATCGATAGCGACACTTTCCTTAAAACACAATTTAAGAAAAAGGCAAAACTGCAGGTTTCCCCACGCAACGGTACCTCTAAAACCACAATGCTCAGCGGTCTTGTAAAATGTGCCTACTGCGGCAGGGCAATGTCCCCATGCGGAAGTTCCCGCGGTTCCAAATATTTCACATGTTCCGGAAAGCGAAATTATGCAGCCGGTACCTGCATTTCAAAAAGTATAAAAATTGAAAAGCTAGAACATATCGTTACCGATGATATTCTTCGCTATGTTACAAATCCAAAAGTTATTGATATGTTTCATGCAATGCAAAGTTCAAAACTCAGTGCTGAACAAAATCATAAAATAAATCTTTTACAACAAGAAGCCGCAAAGCTTGATATTGAAATAGAAAATCTTTTAGATGCCTGCTCCGCCGGTAATGCTACTGCTATTGAATATCTCAACAAACGAATCGAAAAGATAGATGCAAGAAAACATGAATTACTGAACCAAATAAACGATATAAAAAAAGATACCGAGAATGTTATAAGTCTCTTTGCCGGTATTGAAATTGAAAATGTACCTAATATCTTGGCAAATGGTTCTATAGAAGAGAAAAAAAATGTCTGCCAGTTTTTTGTACAGGAAATTATGTTCACAAATACTGAAGATGTAAAGGTTTATTATAAAATGTAAACTGTGTTTGCATTTAAACCATCTTTACATTCAAATTATATTGACATTTTAATTTATTATTGTATATTAGATTAACAAAAAGCCTTATTTTATAGGCTTTTTGTTGTACTTCATACTGCGTCCAGTGTTGACAGTCTTGACTGGAAAAATTACGGTGTTGATTCCATACTTACCACTGTCTTAAACCACAAGCATCTCGGTAACGGTTCTATTATACTCTGCCACAATGGTGCAAAATATACCGCAAAAGCACTTCCACAGCTTATTGACGGTCTAAAGGAAAAAGGCTTTGATTTTGTAAAAATGTCTGAACTTATATATTCTAAAGACTATGAAATGGATACTGAAGGTCGACAGCATAAAATAAATGCATCAGACAAAGAACCAGATAACAGCAACTCCCCAACCGCTTAACATCCCACTCCCTTAACCTTAATTAAGCCAAGTCAAAAAATTTGCTGTTATGCTGCTATAATTTACTGCAATTTTCATAATTTATCATAATCAGAAAAAAGCGGTCAAATGCTTTTTTATTCAAAAACATTTAACCGCTTTAATAAAACTTCCAAGCTCATCCTCTGATTTATATTCTATATTCACAACGAAAATAAATTGACTAAGCATTTCTTAAATGATACAATCAATCCGATATGTCTTATTAAGAAAACCAAGAAAGGAGTTTTCGTATGTGTTTTAGAAAAAAACTTGTACTACGATTTGTTTTCATTCTGTTTTTTCTGATTCCAAATATCTGTATAGCTTCATTGCTTGCGGATAATGTTTCTGGCATGACACACTATGATACGCACAACTCCTCTTATTCGGTTAATACCAATTTATCAAAAGACGTACATAATAATTCTGAAGCTATTGACGATGAAAACTACCTGCTTTATTCATTATTTATAACGAGTACTTTTAATACCTCAGAAACATTTCAAATAAATCAATTTATAAATCTTTGTAACAGACAATCAAGAGTTTTTAAATACTCTCCTTTTATTGTATCATTCTTTTTATTAGCAGGATACTGTTTTTTTGAAACAGAATGCCTTTCTGTAATTATTGGGCATCTAAATGAACTCATAACTATCTATATCCATAAATCAGACGGCAAAAAAAGATTCGCCTAAAAAATACTTTCACCCAAATGCTTTATTTCGTATACTTTTTTTAGGAGGATTTTAATAATATGAGTCTTACAAATATAATGGGACTACTGGGCGGTCTTGCTTTATTTCTCTACGGAATGCAGATGATGAGCAACGGCCTTGAACTTGCTGCCAGGAATCAAATGCGTGACATCATGAAAAAAATAACATCTAACAGAATTATAGGTGTATTAACAGGTGCTCTAATCACAGCCGTAATTCAATCTTCATCGGCTACAACTGTTATGGTTGTCGGCTTTGTAAATTCAGGTATTATGACACTTGAACAGGCCACATGGATTATAATGGGCGCAAATATAGGAACTACAATCACAGGCCAGCTTATTGCTCTTGATGTCGGAGCTATAGCACCTCTTTTCGCTTTTATAGGTGTCGCCGCTGTTGTTTTTCAGAAAAACGAAAAGCTCAAACATTTTGGCGAAATTCTTGCCGGGCTAGGTGTTTTATTTATTGGCATGACTATGATGAGTTCTTCTATGGAACCTCTTGCAAACCAGCCGGCATTTATAAATATCCTTGCAAAAGTCCAAAATCCTATTGTCGGAATTCTTATGGGTATGATATTTACAGCCATAATCCAGTCTTCTTCAGCATCTGTAGGTATTCTTCAGGCACTTGCTGTCAGTGGTGTTATAGGGCTTAACAGTGCAGCTTTTATACTTTTCGGGCAAAATATAGGTACATGTATAACAGCTCTTCTTGCCTCAATCGGCACAACCACGAATGCTAAAAGAACAACTTTGATACACATCATGTTTAATGTTTTCGGAACAATTATATTTACAATTTTGTGTCTTATAACCCCTATTATAAGCATAATACAAAGTATAACTCCGACAGCCGTCCCTTCACAGATTGCCAATCTTCATACATTATTTAATATTGTCACGACATTATTACTGCTTCCTGTCGGAACCATGCTTCCAAAAATCGCCTCACTTATTTTAAGAGAGTCAAAAAATGAAGCATCCGGTGAAAACGGCATGTCCGTAAAATATCTGCTTGACCCTAAAAATGTACATACAGAAACTACTATGATATCAGTTATCTGTATTGAGGGAATACGCAATGAAATTTTAAGAATGACTGAAATGGCAAAAGAAAATATTCATGATTCGTTTGATGTATTTATGCATGGGGATATTAAAAAATATGAAAAAGTTGAAAATCGTGAAGAATATGTGGATTTCCTAAATAAGGAAATATCAAGATACATAACAAATGCAATTACTCACGAGGCAACAAAAGCCGGCAGCCAGATTTTCAATTCTTTTTATACAATCACAAGTAATATTGAGCGTATAAGTGACCACGCTATCAATATTGCAGGCTATTCTAAAATGATTGAAGAAAAAAATATTTCATTTTCGGACAATGCCAACACTGAAATTGATGAGATAAAAGATATTTGTGATAAAACAATGGACATGCTACTTCAAAAACCGGATAATATAATAAAGTGGCATGAAAATGTTATCTGCATGGAACAAAAAATTGACGATATGACAGTACAGTTTAGAAATAATATGTACGAACGCATTCAAAAAGGGCTTTGCACTGATGAGGGAAGTATACTTTTCTCAGAAATGCTTACTGACTTTGAACGTGTTGGAGACCATGCACTCAACATATCAAATGAGATGCTGAAAATTACAATGAAAGAAATAGTATGATGCAAGGGTCAAGCCAACATCATAGTACAAAAATACAACCTTAAAATCTCTTACTTAATCAATCTAAAAAACCCCCTGCCTTACAGATAATCTTATCTGTAAGGCAGGGGGTAAAATAATCACTTATATTTACACTTTATAAACTAAAATCTCTTGTACTCGATTGTTCCTGTAGTTTTAGGTGCATAAATATTTCTTAAATCAGCTTTTTTTATCTTTACATTCTTTTTCTTTACTGTAAATGTAAATCCCTGCTTAGCACCTGCTTTAATATTGACCTTTTTATTCTTAATAGAATATGTAGCTACAGTTTTTCCACTGAGTGTTTTAATTGTAATCTTAAGCTTTTTGATTTTTGTATCTGTATGATATGAATTATTTAAAATATTTGCTTTCATAACAAGATTTCCTTTTTTATCATAAGAAACCTTATATACATCAACACCTGTTTTTCCATATGCAACAGATGATACAGGTGTCTTGCTCTTAGAATATACATTCTTCTTTACAGAAACCGTGCAAGTAAGCTTTGTGCCATCTGAAAGTTTTGCTGTAATAGTTGCAGAACCGTTCTTTTTAGCCTTTACAAGTCCTGTTGATGAAACAGCGGCTACTTTGCTGTTGCTTGAAGACCAGCTTACGCTTCCCTCTGCATTTGATACTGAAAGTTTATGATTAAATCCTTCTGTTATAGTAAGCTTTGTATTGCTTATAACAGCCTGATTGGCATCATGCACAACTTCTAAGTCATAAAGTGCATCTGCATTTAATGATATTTCAACTTTGTATGCAGAGTCTGCTGACGGTGTCCATTTATATCCCCAGCAATAGCATTTTGCAACATCTGAATATACCCAGTCAGAAGAACTAATCGTTACATTTCCTAAAGATTCTCCATCCTGATAATATGATATTGAGCCGCTGACATTTTCCGTTGCATATAAAAAAGTATATGTCTGCTTGCCACCGACAACATTAAACTCATACGATTTTTTCTCAAATGCTGATACCGATACATCTCCGCTTGAGAAGATTTGGACATATTTAGTATCTGCTGCTTTACTCTGTTTTGGTGCACTCCATACACTTCCTACCGCAACTGCTGCAGTTAATAATACTGCTCCTGTCTTTTTCAATAAATTTGTTCTCATTTTGCCTCCTTTGATTTTCAATTCATGTTTTTGGTTTAAAAAAACCGTGGTTCATTATACCATAGTCTTTCTTTTTTAGCAAACCATGTTTCTACTCAAATTTCGCTGAGCTGTTTTAATAAAAGAGCGCTATCTGCCTTTCATCAAATGATACTAAAACACATCACTCAATCTTTATCTCATAAAAGAATACCTCGTCATCCTCTTTTACTGTATATTCATAGCCTGATTTTTTTATTATATTCTCCCAAAATCTTACGGAGATTTCATTTTTCTTCAGTGCACACACTGCACATATTCCCTTATTTTTTTTCCACAATTCTTTTATTATTTCTGCCGCAATATGATTTTTTCTGTATCTTCTCAGAATAAATATTTCTTCTATATAAAAGTCAGCTTCTGCCGGTTCTTTTTTCTTATCCGGAAATAAAAATACAACCAAACCCGCTGTTTTATTTTTATATTTTACTATGTACGGCTTTTTTTCATCCATCTCATAATATTCTGAAAGTCTGTCAGGAATAAACAATGCATCATCCGTCATACACTCGCCCATCCAATCTGCATAAGCTGACAGTTCATACATATACATATTGAACAATCTTTCAAATGTCTTTTTATCATTATCTGCATCAGTCAGATAAAAATCTTTGCCTGAAATATAAGCATTTTCATCGTTGTCTTTTCTTTCATTTATCCCACAAATTCCGCATATAAATTTTTCGGTTTTCTTTAAATTTTCTGCTCCGCAAAATCTTTCTTTATCCCCGGTATCTCTAACCGAAAGTTTCCCATAATAATCAAATCCTACATGCTCACACCATCTTGAAAAACCTGTTTCAAACGGTTCTGTCGCATATTCTTCATCATATCCGTGAGAAACCATTATCCCGCATCTTATCTTTTCGCCGTTTTCTTTCAATGAATTTTCAAAAAATTCCTCATCTTCAAATGCTAAGTCCATAAGTTCTTTTACCATATCACTACAGTAAAAAGAGTGTATTGGCGTAGCAATAATAACAGCATCGTATTTTGATATTTCTAAAAGTACATAATCAATTTCTTCCTCGTAAAGATTATAAATTTGATATTTTATTTTCATATTATCAAGAAAAACTGCTGCATTTTTACACATTGCAGCAGTATTTCCATTTGCATCCGGACTTCCTAATAATATGCATACATTATCACAATTATTCATTTCCATCCTCATTCCTATTCAAATCCTACTCTTTAATAAGTGATAGCATTCCATCTACAAAATCAAGTCCAACTTTGTAAAGACAATATAACAGCACAATTGCCAAAATCCAAACTAAAATTTTATATAAAATATAGCCTTTTGCAAACTCCTTTTTATACTCAGGTGTTTTTTTGCTAAATGCCATTACCAGTATATATATAAATCCTATTACCGGTATTCTCATATAACAGAATGTCTGAAACCAGTTTCCTATGTGTCCTGCTTTTTTTACTTTCATTTCCCGTATATTCTGCTTTTGTTCTTCAGACATTTCTGTTTTGTCATTCTTATCTTTAGTTTCATTCTCTTTCAAATTTTCTAAAAGCTCTGCTTTGTCGATTTTACCGTCATCTTTTAAAACTTTGGCTTTTTCTTCCTTTTTTTCTTCTTCCGTCTTGTCCTTATCAAAGGATATGTCATCTGCCCCGAAATAATTTTCGTGGGCAGCTACAATATCCTTAAGTGACATCTCCTCAAAAGATGAGTCTATACTTTTCACGAGTTCATCAATGTCATTTTTATTTTCTTCCATTTATTTTCTGATTCCTCCTTTATTTGATGCTGTTGACTTTTACAGTATAAACAGTACCCGTTATTCTTCCCCATCCTGAACCGGTTCAGCAGTCTCAACCGGTGCTTCTGTTGGTGTAGTAGTATTCTTTTTCTTGTCATACTCAGCTTTTGTCGGAAGATTTTCAAGTTCGGCTTTATATTCATCATACATTGCTTTTAAACTTGTATATTCTGCATATCCCTTACATGCATCAAGTGCCTGTTTTGCCGAATCTATAAGAAGCTGCATATTCGACGGCTGATATACATAGCCATGCATTCTCTTTATTCTTGTTCTGGCAAGGTTAATCCTGTTTTTATAAATCTGATTATTTAAAGCTCTCTGTGAATCATTTTTCTTCTTCTCGGCAAGTCTCTCATTTTCCTCTTTCTGCTGTTTCTCGTATGCTTTTACTACTTTCTTCCAATCTACAGTCTCATCTTTAAGAGAATCATATTTATTTCTTGCCCTTATAGCATAATCTGTCCTGACATCGTCATCCACAATACTTGATATCATGTCAGTAAGCTTTTTATAATCATTTTCAAGGTCATAATAGTCTGCTATATTCTTAATATACATTTTTTCAAACTTCTTGAGAGCCGCAAGGACTTCTTTCTGGTACTGTTTATCTTTAAGTACCTGAACTTCCTCCGCTTTCTCAGATAAAATTGACTTTGAAAAATAATCCATGCCTGCCGGTCTTGTCTTGCTTCCGGCAACAGCCGTTCCCTCAATGATATTTCCTGCACTGTCATATTTTGCGAGACTTATCGTAGACGGCATTGTAAAGTCCTGTGGTTTTAATTTTTCATGTATCTTATCCATATAATCTTTCCAGATTACACCGGGGATCGATGCACCTGATGCTCCGGGCATTGCTCTAGGAGTATCATATCCGGCCCACACAACTGTCGTATAATACTTTGTATATCCACAGAACCAAACATCCTTACTTGAGTTTGTCGTACCTGTTTTACCGGCACATATCTGTCCGTTTTCAAGTTTTAACTTGCGTCCTGTTCCGTAAGACTCATTGAATACGCCTTTTAAAACATCTGTCATCATCCATGCAGCATCTTCTGAATAGACCTGAGTCTTTTCATTATTATTTTTGTACACAACACCGTCAGATACATGCTCTATCTTCTTTACACATGTCCTGTCACTAAAACTTCCGTTGTTTGCAAGTGTCGAAAATCCTTTAGCCATATCAACTACACGCACACCCTCTGTAAATCCACCGAGAGAAAGTGCCATATTATCATTATCAATATAACTTATATTGTGAAAATGAAGTTTATCAAGGAATGAAAGACCGTACTTGACTGAAATATTGTCAAGAACCTGCCATGCTACGGTATTGAGTGACCTTGCAACAGCCTCTCGAATGTGTACACTTCCATAATAAGCACCACCCGCATTTGACGGACCGTTTGCAAATTTATTGTCATTTACTATTGTCGAAGGAGAATACATTCCCGATTCAAAGCCGGGTGTATAATCTATAAGCGGTTTTATTGCACTTCCCGACTGTCTTGCAGCAAGATATGCCCTGTTATACTGATCGTTTTTTCCTCTTCCTCCTACAACCGCTTCAACATACCCTGTCTCATTATTAACGCAGACTGCTGCCCCCTGAAGAGCATACTTACCCGAATCATTATCCTTTTCCTTATTAAAAGCAAGTCCTTCATCTACAGATTTTTGTAATTTCTTCTGTTTTTTCATATTGATGGAAGTATAAATCTTATATCCTCCTGAACGGATACTCTCAATCTTCTCACTGTATGCTTTTGAATATGTTTTGTTGTATTTCTTGTAATCTTCTTTTGAATCGAATACATACTTGAATTTAAAATCTTCTTTTTCCATAAGTGAGATAGCGGAACAATGAATGGCATAACTTATAACATATGTCTCATTGCTGCTGCCTTCTTCAGACAACTGTTTTATATTTAACTTCTTTTTCACCGCGGCTTTATACTCTTTTGGAGTTATAACTCCATCATTACACATAGTTTTAAGCACACGATTTCTCTTCTTTAATGCTGCCTGTGGATGAAGCACCGGATTGTAGGCTGCGGGACTGTTTGAAAGTCCTATAAGCATAGCCGCCTCCTGTGGTTCAAGGTCAGCACATTTCTTTCCAAAATAATATCTGCTTGCCGCTCCGACACCATAACACTTGTTGCCGTAATAATTGCTGTTACAATAAAACTCCATAATCTGAGCCTTTGTAAACTTACTCTCAATAGTCGGTGCAAGAAGTATCTCGGCAATCTTTCTTGTATAACTTTTATTCTGTGTAAGCAAATTGTTCTTTATAACCTGCTGCGTAATCGTACTTCCTCCCTGTGTAATTTCCATATTATGTTTCAACAGAGAAACTCCTGCTCTCATTGTCGCAACAAGGTCCACTCCTCCATGAGTTCTGAAACGCTTATCCTCAACAGCAATATATCCGTCATAAATATATGGTGATATGTCATTTATACTCACATATTTATAACTTCCGGCATTTACCGAACCAACTTTCTTACCGTTAGCGTCGTATACTACCGTATCCTCCTTCATAATAAAATCATCCTTGCTAAGATGAACAAGCTTGTCAAATACTTCCTCTCTCGCCTCTGTAAACATAGGCAGAACTTTGACATATACACACAAACCGACAATTCCGCCAATTACCATAACAGACGCAAGTATTCCCATGACAGCACCAAGTATATTTGACACTACACCTACATAGCTTCCTATCGCACCTACTATAATACGGAAAACATCCTTTGCATTTTTTACATATTTGCGTAAAGTATTCATAACTTTCCTCCAACTAAAAATCAACTGTAAAATATTTTTTGCGAAAATATCTCACCATACTATAATACAATTTTTTGATATAAGTGTAAAGTTTTATTGGTTTTTGTTGACATGATTTTTTCACTAGCTTAGAATAAATAAGAAACAAATCAGTATTCTATTTTATACTGAAATCAGGATTATTACGAAAGGTTATATCATGACTGAACAACTTATCTTAAAAAACTTTGGATTTGTAGGCTTTGGACTTATTGGCGGCTCTATAGCACATGCCATCAGGGAAATATATCCGGAGTCTTATATTATCGCATATAATTATTACCGTACCAAACCGCATAAAAAACTTGAAAGAGCGAAAGCAGATGGTATTCTAAACGAAATCTGCACATCTCTTTCCGATTTTTCACAATGTGACATAATCTTTTTATGTGCCCCGGTACTTACAAACATATTATATCTTAAAGAACTCGCCCCATACATATCTGAAAAATGCATTATTACTGATGTAGGAAGTGTTAAGGGAAATATTCACCATACTATAGAAAGTCTTGGTCTTAACAGTCATTTTGTCGGTGGTCACCCGATGACCGGTTCTGAAAAAACAGGTTATGCAAATTCAGATTCATCATATCTGAAAGATGCATATTATATACTTACGCCGACAAACGAAACACCTAAAGAGTATACTTTATGGCTTAAAAACTTTATAATTTCAGCCGGCTCTCATTGTGAAATCATGGACTATGAAACACACGATAAGATAACTGCTGCCATAAGCCATTGTCCTCATCTGATTTCAGCTTCACTTATAAATACTGTTGCAAATGAAGATTCTGACGGCAGCTACGCAAGGCTCGCTGCCGGAGGTTTAAAGGATATTACACGCATTTCATCATCTTCACCTGAAATGTGGCAAAATATTTGTCTTTCAAACCCCGATGCGATTACATCTTTTCTTGACAAATATATCGGGACACTTACTGACGCAAAAAATGCAGTTAGCAATCGCGATGAAGATAAACTTATGAAAATATTTGAAAATGCAAAAAAATATCGTGACAATTTAAACTAAAACAAACCTATGGAGGTAAACATGAATATATTAGAAGGTTTAAATCCTGAACAGGAAAAAGCCGTAAAACACTTTGAAGGTCCTCTTTTGATACTTGCCGGTGCAGGTTCGGGCAAAACAAGAGTTTTGACCCACAGAATTGCTTTTTTGATAAACGAATACAATGTCAGACCATGGAACATTCTTGCGCTGACATTTACAAATAAAGCGGCAGGCGAAATGCGTGAACGAGTGAAATCTCTCCTTGCCGATGAAGCCGACGATATATGGGTCAGCACATTTCATTCTACATGTGTCCGCATACTCAGAAGAAATATCGAAGCTTTAGGTTACTCCCGCAGTTTTACCATCTATGACGGTGATGACCAGAAAACACTTATGCGCGAAATCATAAAATATCTTAATCTTGACCCAAAGAAATATAAAGAAAGAACTTTTATGAATGCTATCTCATCCGCAAAAGACGAACTTATCACACCGGAAGAATACGAAAAAATGGCTATGGGGGACCATCAAAAAGAACTCTATGCCCGTGCTTACAGAGAATATGAACGCAGGCTTCACGACGCAAATGCACTTGATTTCGATGACCTTATCTGCAAAACGGTACAGTTATTCAAAGAAAATAACGATGTACTCGAATACTACCAAAACAGGTTTAAATATATTATGGTAGACGAATATCAGGACACTAACACGGCACAGTTTAAGCTTATTCATCTTCTTGCAAACACACGCGATGAAAACGGCGAAACTCTGCATAATCTTTGTGTGGTAGGTGACGATGACCAGTCAATCTACAAATTCCGTGGTGCAAATATAAAAAATATTCTCAATTTTGAAAATTCATATCCAGAGACAGAAGTTATCAAGCTTGAAGAAAATTACCGCTCGACACAGAACATTCTTGATGCGGCGAATGCAGTTATAAGAAATAATCAGGTCAGAAAAGATAAATCACTTTGGACGCACCATGAAAAAGGAGACCTTATCTATCTGTCACAATTTGACTCTGATTATGACGAGGCATCATCAATAGCTGCGGCTATCGCAGCAGTCACAAGAAGCGGTCAGGCTGACTACAAAGATTTTGCCATTCTCTACAGAACTAATGCACAGTCGCGTATTTTCGAGGAAAAACTTGTAACAAATAACATTCCTTACAGAATTGTCGGTGCAGTAAACTTCTATCAGCGTAAAGAGATAAAAGATATGCTCGCATACCTGCGCACAATTGAAAACGGACTTGATGATATATCGGTAAAGAGAATTATAAATGTCCCAAAAAGAGGTATCGGACTTACAACAATCGACCGCATAACCTCGTATGCTATTGAACATGAACTCAGTTTTTACGGTGCATTACAAAATTGTGATTACATTGACGGCATAAAAAGAAGCAGCGGCAAAATAAATTCTTTTGTCAATCTTATTGAATCTTTCAAAAGACATTTACAGACGGATGGCTATGGTCTTGATGACCTTATAAAAGAAATCATAGAAGAGACAGGCTATGTCAGACTTCTTGAAGAAGAAGATACCGAAGAAGCCAGAAACCGTATAGAAAATATCGAAGAACTTGTCAACAAAATTGCATCGTATATTGAAAGCTGTGACGAGGAAGAACCTACTCTAAGCGGTTTTCTTGAAGAAATCGCTCTCGTTGCCGATATTGACAATGTTGACGAAAGCAACAATCTTGTACTGCTTATGACACTCCACAGTGCCAAGGGGCTTGAATTTCCTTATGTATATCTTGTCGGTATGGAAGACGGCATTTTCCCTGGATATATGGCTGTAAACGGTGATGACCCCGAAGAAATGGAAGAAGAACGCCGCCTTTGTTATGTAGGTATAACAAGAGCACAGAAAAAACTTTCGATAAGCTGTGCAAAGGCAAGATTTAGAAACGGCGAAATGCAGTTTTACAGACCTTCACGCTTTATTGATGAGATACCTCGTTACCTTATCAAACAGGCAGGTCCAGCAAAACAGCAGTCTACCCAGACTACCTCAAAACCTGCCGGCAGTTACAGTGCAGCAGACTTTTTAAGGACACAGCCAAAAATGCAGCAGACACCTACATATAAAAAACCTGACAGCACTAACTGGAATCCTCTCGCCGAAAAGAAAGTAAAACAGCAGAAACATAAAGCATCCGGTGCTGGACTTCTTGACAATCCGCTTATCAGAAAAGGTTTCGGAAATGATACCTCCAATACAGCCTTAGAGCCTGATTACAAAACAGGAGACAGTGTTTCACATGTTAAATTCGGTGACGGTGTCGTAAAAGACATGTTAAAGCGTTCAGGTGACTATATGGTAACTGTTGAATTTGACAGCGGAGTCACACGCAAAATGATGGCTTCTTTTGCAAAACTTGAGAAAAAATAATTATGTTACTACTAGATATCATTTACATCATATGATATACTATAGAGGAAGACGAAACTCAAATATTTTGTATTTTGTCTGAATGATAAAACTTAATATTATCAATTTGAAAAGAAGAAAGGATGGGGATTATGAGCAACAAATTTGAAGATTTAATCAATGCAGCAAAAGTATCTGAATTATTACACAAAAAAGAACTTGAAGAAAAAAATAAAAATACTATCGTTATTGCCCTTGCAATAATCGGTGCCATTGCAGCAGTAGCCGGTATTGCTTTCGCAGTATACAAATATCTTACACCTGATTATCTTGAGGATTTCGACCCTGATGATTATTCAGATGATTTTGATGATGATTACATTGAATTTTCTGACGGAGAACCTGAGGCAGAGGACTAATACACTATTTTTTATAGTTTTTTTTCATTCTAACTTGTACAGATATTTACCAAATACCGAAATGGTGTATCCATTTCGGTATTTTGATGCAAGGGTCGGAAATTGCACAGCAATGAAGCAATCCGTGGCATCAGTTTGAGCAAATTTATATATATATATGATACTAAATACTTACGAAACGGAGGAACATGCAATATGAAACTTTGGGGAGGAAGATTCACAAAGGAAACAAACAAACTCGTACACAATTTTAATGCATCTCTTTCATTTGACCAAAAGTTCTATGAAGAAGATATTACAGGAAGTATCGCTCATGTTACAATGCTTGCTGAACAGCAGATTATCTCTTCCGATGATAAGGACAAGATAATAGGCGGTCTCAAATCAATTCTTGAAGATATAAAATCAGGAAAACTTATCATTGATGAAGAACACGAAGATATACACAGTTTCGTTGAAGCTCACCTTATTGAGCGTGTCGGCGATGCCGGAAAGAAACTTCATACAGGAAGAAGCAGAAATGACCAGGTTGCTCTCGATATGAAACTCTACACAAGAAAAGAAGTCCTTGAAATGGACAGCCTTTTAAAAAATCTTTTAGAGAGTCTCTTAAAGATAATGAAAGAAAATATCAATACTATCATGCCGGGATTTACTCATTTACAGAAAGCACAGCCTATAACACTTGCTCATCATATGGGTGCTTACTTTGAAATGTTCAAAAGAGACCGTTCACGTCTCAAAGATATATATGAACGCATGAACTACTGTCCTCTCGGTTCAGGTGCTCTTGCCGGTACTACTTATCCTTTAAACAGAGAGCGTACTGCTGAGCTTCTCGGATTTTACGGTCCTACATTAAACAGTATGGATTCTGTTTCTGACAGAGATTATCTCATTGAGTTTTCATGCGCAATGTCTATCATAATGATGCATTTAAGCCGTTTCTGTGAAGAAATAATTATATGGAATACAAATGAGTACAGATATATTGAAATTGATGATTCATACTCAACAGGCAGCAGTATCATGCCACAAAAGAAAAACCCTGATATTGCCGAACTTGTACGCGGAAAGACAGGCAGAGTTTACGGTTCGCTTACATCACTTCTCACAACAATGAAGGGACTTTCACTTGCATACAATAAAGATATGCAGGAGGACAAGGAATTTGTATTTGACGCAATCGACACAACAAAAGGCTGTATCGTTTTATTCAATGGCATGCTTGATACAATGACTTTCAATAAAGACCGTATGCGTGCAAGTGCAGAGGGTGGATTTACAAATGCTACTGACGCTGCAGATTATCTTGTAAAACACGGTGTTCCATTCAGAGATGCACATGGTATAATCGGTCAGCTTGTGCTTTACTGCATCGACAAAAATATTTCTTTGGGCGAAATGTCTTTAGATGAATATAAGGCTATAAGTCCTGTATTTGAAAACGATATATACGATGCAATAAGCATGGAAACATGTGTAGATAAGAGAAACACTATCGGTGCACCGGGTCCAAATGCAATGAACGAAGTAATAAAAGTTTATGAAAAGTATCTTGCCGAGTAATTTTGTTATAAAAAAATAAAATTTTATGTTATAGGAAACGAGAAGTTTCCTATAGCACAAAAAACTTCCACTTTTACAATTTTAAGTGGAAGTTTTTTATTTACAAAATTTTTAATTACAAAAATTTCTTTTTCTTTAAAACTATAAGCATCACTGCACATACGACCAAAATAAGTATACATATAATTCCAAATCCAAATGGTACATTTGCAAGAGGTACCCACTTTGAATTGACATTCATGCCGTATATTCCCGATACAAGTGTCGGAATACCCATAACAAGCGTAACTATCGTAAGCGTTTTCATAACATTGTTCAATCTGTTGTCTATAACTGATGACATAAGTTCCCTTGTTCCATTTACAATATCTCTGTAAATACTTGTCATCTCAATAGCCTGCTGATTTTCTACAATTACATCATCAAGCAGATCCTTGTCGTCAGGATACTGCTCAAGTCTTTTATATCTTGTAAGTCTGTCCATTACAACCGCATTGGCTCTAAGTGATGTAGCGAAATATACCAATGTGGATTCGAGAGCATGAAGGTCTATGAGGTCTATGTCCTCTGTATCATCATCAATTCTCTCCTCAATCTCAGTACGCTTTTTATCTATAACCCTAAGACTTGTCTGATATGCAGAAGCAACTCTGAAAAGAATCTGATAAACAAATCTTAGTTTCTTTTTTGTGCTGAACTCTTTTACTCTTCCATTCACAAATGCCTGCAATATGGAAGTCTCTTCGGTACAAACAGTAATAATAGTATCTGCCGTAAGAATTATGCCAAGCGGTATAGTAGTGTAGGCTTCCTTGTCATGCCTTATCTCGGTTGTCGGAATATCAATAAGAATAAGTGTGTATCCGTCTTCCAGTTCGACACGTGAACTTTCCTCCTCATCCAGTGCAGCAAGCAAATCCTGAATATCAATATTCAACTTTTCCGCCACTTCTTCACCCTCTGAAACTGTCGGGTTTATCATATCTATCCAAATACCTTGTGTGAGTTCAGAAAATTCATAAATCTTTTTGTCATCTGTTCTGTAATACTTAACCACTTAATCTCACCAACTTTCTTTCTATTTTTAATGTTCAAAACACAGTTAATTATACCGCATCACCTGAAACCTTGCAACACAATACTTATCTGCTCAAGTAAAAGATATTTTACATCCCAGTAATCTTCACTCTTTGTCCATGCCTTTGCCTGCATTTTTATATTTACCGGTGTAAGTTTGTCAACGACAACACATTTATTCATATCATGAAGTATTCTGTCATCTGCTTCAAAAAGCTCCATAATTTTTTCTCTCACTTCAGCTATATCTGTATTAAGACCGACAGTAAAATCCAGAACCAGCATCCTCTCATCCTGTTTCGTCGTATTTGTAACATTAGAATTTGAAATAGTACCATTCGGTATAACAACTACTTTATTGTCTGTGGTAGCAATCCTCGTATAAAAAATATCTATACTCTGAACCGTTCCCTCCGCACCTGCCGAAATAATGTAATCTCCGACCTTAAACGGCTTAAGCAGAAGTATCAATACACCTCCGGCAAGATTTGAAAGACTGCCCTGCAACGCAAGACCTACCGCCAGACCTGCCGAACCGATGATAGCTACTATTGAACTGGCTCCTATTCCCAAAACACTTGCTATTATAATTATCAGAAAAATATTGTATGCGAATGTGGCAAGCGACATAACAAATTTTTGTACACTGATTTCCACATCTTTACGTTCCATTGTCTTTTTTGTGATTTTAAGTGCAAATTTAACAATTTTTCTACCTATGACAAAAACTATAACAGCAATCAAAAGAGTCTTTGCAAAATCAAGGAGCCATTCTCTCTGACTTAACAGATATTGAATGAAGAAACTTGTCTTTTGTTCGTCAGATGCCGATGAATTCATGACTTTCTGAAGTTCATCGACACCTATTGCCTTTCCGCTGGCAGACTGCTCTGTAATACCGGCAGCAGCACTGAGTAGTCCCTTTGTATAAAGCATAAATTCCTCCGTTAAATTCTATGAATAAAAATACCGCTTCTGAGTTTTGGCTCAAACCATGTACTCTTAGGAGGCATAAGAAGCCCTGCGTCTGCGACATCAAACAACTCTCCTATTGAAGTCGGATACATTGCAAATGACACCTTCATATCTGACTCTGCACGCTTCTCAAGTTCTTTAAGTCCTCTTATTCCTCCGATAAAATCAATCCTTTCATCAGTTCTCGGGTCTTTTATGCCAAGAACCGGCTCAAGAAGATAATTCTGCAGCAATGAAACATCAAGTGACAAAACAGGGTCAGTTATATTTAGAAGTTCCTCTTTTGCTGTAAGCATATACCATTTTCCTGATAAATACATGGAAACCTTTCCCTTTTTGTCAGGATGCTTTGCCTCTTCCAAACTCTCTATATCAAAATATTCTTCTATCTTCTTCATAAATTCATCTTCTGTAAGACCATTCAAATCTCTGACACTTCGATTGTAGTCCATTATCATAAGCTGGTCATCAGGGAATAAAACTGAGAGAAAATAATTAAATTCTTCTGTTCCATCGTAACCCGGATTTTCTTTTCTGCGCTTCAAACCGACTTTTACGGCTGATGCTGCCCTGTGATGTCCGTCTGCTATATATATTTCTCCTATATTTTCAAATGCTTTCTTTATGTTCTCTACATCTGACTTTTCAGCTATCTTCCATACAGTGTGTGTTATCCCGTCAACAGCCGTAAAATCATAAAGCGGTTTGTCCTGTTCCATAACTCTTGAAACAATATCATTTATCTCTTTTTTAGACCTGTATGCAAGGAAAATAGGACCTGTCTGTGCACTGAGCGTATCCACATGTCTGATACGGTCCTGCTCCTTTTCTTCTCTTGTATTTTCATGTTTTTTGATAACGTTGTTCATATAATCATCAACGCTTGCACAGGCTGCAATACCTGTCTGGCGTCTGCCATCCATCACAAGACTGTATATATAATAGCACTCGTCACTATCCGTAATATATGTGCCGTCAGAAACCATATTCTCAAAAATTTCTTTCGCCTTATCATAAACTTCAGGTGCATATGTATCTACACTGTCGGGAAACTGAGTTTCCGCTCTATCTATTTTTAAAAATGACAGCGGCTCCCTTTCAACTTCTTTAGAAGCCTCTGCCCTATTATAAACATCATAAGGTAATGCTGCGACCCTGTCTGCAACTTTGGCATCAGGTCTTACTGCCACAAACGGTTTTATTATTGCCATATATTTATCCTCCATCTTATCTCTTTGATATAACGTTACTGTCTGCATATGCGGTGAGACAGCAGCAATATAACTTCATATATTTTGACCATAGTCCCAATATATGATATTATATCAAAAAAAGATACAAAATAACAGGTGTAAAATAATCCAGTAAAAAATGATAAAGAGGAGGTGTTTACCATGCTTAAAACGGTTATATTTGATATGGATGGTGTTATTATAGATAGTGAAGCACAGCATGCAAAAGCGTCACTAAATACATTTAAGGAACTCGGAGTTGACACAGATTTAGATTATTGTAAATCCTTTACAGGAAGTTCCAGCAAAAAAATGGCAGAAACGGCAATTAAAGACTTTTCACTCGACATAACTACAAATGCACTCTTAGATAAACTGAACCTTGCAAAGAAAAAACTACATGAAAAAGAGGGTTATATTCCTGTTGAGGGTGTTGAAGCTCTTATAAAAAGACTATATAAAGATGGAGTACAGCTTGCCATCGCTTCTTCTTCCTCACCGAAGGAAATAGAAACAGTTGTCAAAAAACTCGGCATAAAGAAATATTTTGAAAAACTTGTATCCGCATCATCGGTTGCAAATCCAAAACCGTCACCTGATACTTTCCTGCTTGCACTCGAAAAACTTGGTGCAGCACCTGAGGATACCGTTATCATCGAAGATTCAACTTTCGGTGTGAAAGCTGCAAAAGCCGCCAATGTAGCATGTATCGGCTTTATCAACCCAAATTCGGGCAATCAAAATCTCAATGATGCAGACGTACTTATTGAAAGTTTTGATGGTATCGACAAGACATTTATTGAAAATACCCTGTTACGTTCACAGGGAAAGCCACTGACGATTGCATCGACTAAACGTCTCTTTATCAGGGAACTTGCCGTATCAGACATTCCTGATATTTATCCTATATATTCCGACCCTCAGGTGAAGAAATATATTGATAATATAGACGATTATCTTGAACTTGAAATGGAAAAACAGAAAGCATACATACAAAATGTCTATTCTTTCTATGGATTTGGTCTTTGGGGTGTTTTTGGAAAGACAAGCAAAAAACTTATCGGCAGATGCGGTCTTGAAAATGAAACCATTGACGGCACAAACGAAATAATGCTGTCATATCTGTTAGACAGCCAGCACTGGGGCTACGGATATGCCTTGGAATGCTGTGAAGCAGTTCTCAAATATGCCAAAGAACAGCTTGAGTTAAAAAGAATTGTCGCTGTCATAGATTTTGACAATATACGTTCCATAAAAACAGCAGAAAAACTTGGAATGAAATATGAAAAAGACGTTGTTTTCAACAACAGAAACAGACATCTTTACAGTATTTATCTATAATTTAATAAATCTGTGAACCATAAAATCGTCGAATACACTTATCGTCAGATATTTTAAATTTATATATACAAAAAATCGGACACATCTTTCAATATGTCCGATTTTTTATTTATCAAAGCTTTAACACCGGGTATCAAACCGGTACAGCGTTCTGTATCATTGACATTTCGATAAATAACTTTTTTTTCTTATAAGTCTGCTATCTGCTTTTATTGTCAGTTGTCTTTTTATTATTAGCTTTTTTGTTTTTAGTTTTTTTGTTACTCTTGTTTTTCTTTTTGTTGTTATTTTTATTGGATGACTTTTTCTTGGCAGGTGCTGTTGTTGCCGCATTGTCATCTACTGCTGACTGTCCTGCATTGTTTGCCTGTCCGTCAGTTCCCTGATTTCCTGTAGCATCGTCAACAACGTCGGCTGTGTCATCAACAACATCATCAACCGCATCCGCTGCATCATCAACAACGTCACCTACAACACCGTCACCGTCCTCATCTACCCTGTCACTCTCATCATAATCACTGTCATCCTCATTTACAACCGGTCCTTCTGTGGCATTGCCATCCGGTTCCTCAGTAGCAGAAGATGTAACCGAATTATTTGTCTTATTCTTGTCTCCGCATCCTGCAAGCATCATGGTAGATAACGCCAATGTAGTAATAAACATCACAATCCTTTTTCGCATAATTTCCTCCTAACACAACTTTAGTTTTTTTAGCTTTCTAATGCTTTAGAAACAGATACGATTTTACAATCATCCCATCTCTTAAAACTATTATGTTACGAGATGCGTAAAGTTATTCATGTTAATTATGATGCAAAAGTCAAAAAAACTTTTGACCACAACCTCTTATTATTTAACAACAATTTTCATAAATTTTTTCTTTCCGCGTTTGAGTACAATACCATCTTCGCTAATGTCATTTTTGTTTATTACAGTCTTAGGGTCTGATACTTTTTCTCCGTCAATTGAGACACCGCCCTGCTGTACATTTCTTCTCGCCTCACCGTTTGAAGCTGCAAGACCTGCTTTTACAAGCAATGTAAGAATACCGATATTTTTATCTTCACCAAAATCCAACTCACTAAGTTCTGTCACAGGCATCTGTGATGTATTTCCGCCTGAGAATAACGCTCTTGCACCTTCTTTAGCCCTCTCGGCTTCTTCCTCACCATGCACAAGTTTTGTAAGTTCATATGCAAGAATTTCTTTAGCTTCGTTTAACTTGCTGCCTTCCCACTTATCCATCTCGTCAATCTGCTCTAACGGAAGGAATGTGAGCATACGCAGACATTTAAGTACATCAGCGTCACTTACATTTCTCCAATACTGGTAAAAGTCAAACGGAGATGTTTTTTCAGGGTCAAGCCATACTGCTCCTGACTGTGTCTTACCCATCTTCTTTCCCTCAGAATTGAGCAAAAGGTTTATTGTCATTGCATATGCATCCTTACCAAGTTTTCTTCTGATAAGCTCAGTACCGCCAAGCATGTTGCTCCACTGGTCGTCACCGCCAAATTCCATGTTACATCCATATTTCTGATATAATGTGTAGAAGTCATAGCTCTGCATTATCATATAGTTGAACTCGAGGAATGAAAGACCTTTTTCCATTCTCTGTTTGTAACACTCGGCTGCAAGCATACGGTTGACAGTAAAGTGAGGTCCTATATCTCTGAGAACCTCCATATAATTTAAATCCATGAGCCAATCTGCATTGTTGACAAGCATAGCCTTATCTTCCCCAAACTCGATGAAACGGCTCATCTGCTTTTTAAAACACTCAACATTATGATTTATTGTTTCAGCTGTCATCATCTGTCTCATATCTGTTCTTCCTGAAGGGTCACCAATCATAGCTGTACCTCCGCCGATAAGAGCTATCGGTCTGTTTCCTGCCATCTGAAGTCTCTTCATAAGGCAGAGTGCCATGAAATGACCTACATGAAGACTGTCAGCCGTAGGGTCAAATCCTATATAAAATGTAGCTTTACCGTTATTTATCAATTCTTTTATTTCTTTCTCATCCGTGACCTGTGCAATAAGTCCACGAGCCACTAATTCATCATATAATTCCATAATAACCTCCGTTTATTGATTTATTTTCAACAGAATATAATTTTAACTGTCGTTTTTTTTTTTTAATCTTTTATCTGCAATTGTGCTTTCTTCTCTTATCCTCATACATTCTGTCATCCGCTATCTTGCAAAGTTCCTCAATCTGAAAACTTCCCCTTGCAAATGCAGTTCCGACAGCTACGCTGCATGGGCTCATACCATATTTTTCATTGACAATTTCAAGTTCCTTTTCCCACCTTGCTTTTATTTTTGGAATATCACTTTCTGCACAATTTAAGGCAACCATAATAAACTCATCGCCACCCATCCTAAAACCATGTATATTTTCACATACCATAGCTTTTATACTCTCTGCCGCCTTTTTTAACAATGCATCTCCTGCATCATGACCATACATGTCATTTGTCTTTTTCAAATAATTTACATCCATAAAAAATATTCCAACAGATGCGAGCATATTATATTCTTCTTTGCACTTAGAAAAATAACATCTTCTGTTATATAAGCCGGTAAGCAGATCATGCTCACTGTCATATCGCATTTTCTGTGTCATTATCCGGCTCTCCATCATAAGATGGACACTGTTTAAAAACATATCGTAACAATCATTGAACTCTATACCAAGGTCTGCATCATGTTCTCCCAAAATAAGCACAACGCTGTAGAGAACACTCTCCACTATTCCCGAACATACAACTATCCCCTTGCCGGCAATATCCTCGTATGCTTTTTGAATTTCTTCTCTCATATCATCAGGCAATTCCTCAGGAGACGAATAAATGTTGTGGTTCATGTTAAACATTCTTCCAATACCTGCATTGAGGTATGTATTATACTTTGCTGGATTTGATACATCCTTATTGTATACAACACTTTCTACCATTCCGGCTTCAGTGCAGGAATACGTCAGCATAGCATCAATACCTAAACTCTTGGAAATAATATTAAACAATACTGAAAAGTCATCGTGTATATGCTCCAGCACATAACTCTGAAACTGAATAATATTTTCAAGAGATTTAAGGTACTCTGCCGTATTAATATTCTCTTTGCCCAATATTAAAATCCTCCTATTACTATTCCTCATATCCATTTGGGTTCTGAACCTGCCATCTCCATGCATCTTCACACATTTTATCTATGCCCCTCGCTGCTTCCCATCTAAGCTCTTCCTTAGCTTTCAAGGGGTCAGCATAACACATATCTATATCCCCTGCTCTTCTCGGAGCAATTTTATATGGAATTTTCTTTCCACATGCTTTTTCAAAACTTTTTATAATTTCAAGTACACTGTAGCCGACACCGGTTCCTAAATTATATGTCACAAGTCCCGGATGCTCTGACAGTTTTTGAAGTGCTTTTATATGACCCTCTGCAAGGTCTGATATATGAATGTAATCACGCACACCCGTACCGTCAGGTGTATCATAATCATCACCAAAAACATTTACACACTCTAGCTGTCCTGCCGCAACCTTCGCAATATAAGGCAGAAGATTGTTAGGAATACCGTTCGGGTTTTCACCTATGCGTCCACTCTCATGGGCACCAATTGGATTAAAATATCTTAAAATCGCAATATTCCACTCATTGTCAGATTTGTATATATCCCTGAGCATATCCTCCGTAATAAGCTTCGTTCTGCCATAAGGGTTTGAAACGGATAACGGAAAATCCTCTTTTATCGGAACAGTCTCCGGTTTTCCATATACTGTAGCTGATGAGCTGAATACCAGTGATTTGACATTATGCTTTTCCATAACTTTAAGAAGATTTAATGTTCCTGTAAGGTTGTTGTCAAAATACCTCAAAGGAATCTCACAGGATTCTCCTACTGCCTTTAATGCGGCAAAATGTATAACCGAATCAATCTTTTCTTTGTCAAAAATATCATCTAATGCTTTTTCATTAAGTAAATCTTCCTCATAGAAAATAATCTTTTTTCCTGTAAGCTCCTCAACTCTGTCAATCGACTTTCTGCTTGAATTTATGAGATTGTCTACAACGACAACTTCATAACCCGCATTTAAAAGTTCAACATTTGTGTGACTTGCAATAAAACCTGCGCCGCCCGTAACCAAAATCTTCATCAGGAAACCTCTCTTTCAACTTCAGTAATTTTACATTGTATTTTATCCCACTTTTATAATTTTCGGTCAATAAACCGTTTTTATTAAATTATGTCTGTATTTCACAAAACACTTATTTTAAAGTTCCTCTGAACACATATCAAGTGCTGCCGAAATAACTTTATCCATATCATAATATTTATACTGCCCAAGCCTGCCGCCAAACAAAACATTCTTTTCTGCCTTTGCAAGTTTTTCGTATTCCTGATATAAATTATTATTTTTTTCATTGTTAACAGGATAATACGGCTCATCACCTTTCTTCCACTCAGAAGAATACTCCCTGCTTATAATGGAAACAGGCTGTTTGCCAAAATTAAAATGTTTATGCTCTATAATTCTTGTATAAGGTACATCAGCCGATGTATAATTGACTACCGCATTTCCCTGATAATTGTCAGTGTCAACTTTCTCAGTCTCAAAACGAACTGAGCGGTATTCCAAAACACCTAGTTTATAATTAAAGAATTTGTCAATCATGCCTGTATAAACAACCTTATCGGCATCTATCTCATCCTTTATATCAAAGTAATCTGTCGATAATCTGACTTCTATGCCTTCGAGCATATTCTCAACCATCTTTGTATATCCGTCTATCGGTATTCCCTGGTATCTGTCATTGAAATAGTTATTATCGTAGGTAAATCTAAGCGGAAGTCTCTTTATGATAAATGCAGGCAGCTCTTTGCATTCTCTTCCCCACTGTTTCTGTGTGTAGCCTTTTACAAGTTTTTCATAAACATCTCTTCCTGCAAGCTTAAGTGCCTGTTCCTCGAGATTTGCCGGCTCGCCAATGTTAAGTTCTGCAATCTGCTTTTCAATAACAGCTTTAGCCTCTGCAGGCGTTTTTATTCCCCACATCTTGCTGAATGTATTCATATTAAACGGAAGATTATACAGTTCATCATTGTAAATTGCTACAGGCGAGTTTATGTAATTATTAAACTCTGCAAACCTGTTTACATAATCCCATATCTTTTTGTCTGATGTATGAAAAATATGTGCACCATACTTATGTACATCTATATCTTCTATTTTTTCAGTATAAATATTTCCCGCAATGTGATTTCTCTTGTCTATCACAAGGCATTTTTTTCCTTTCGCTGCTGCCTCATGAGCAAAAACCGCCCCAAAAAGACCTGCACCTACTATCAAATAATCGTACTTCATTTTTATCCTTTCCCCTCACGCTTTCTCTGTTTTCTTTGCAAATATAAATAATTTGCTGAACACAAAATTCAATACAATAACAAGAATATTTGATAAAATCTTCATAACCATATCTGACCAATGAAGAACATCAACTGTTACATACATAATCGCCATGTCCATAAGACCTGTGGCAAGACGACACCATACAAATGAAAGACATTCTTTTATGAGAGCCCCCATTCCGGAAGTTTTGCTCTCAAAAACAAATATTTTATTTGTAACATACGCAAATGCTACACTAAGTATCCAGGCGATAGCATTTGCAGGAATGGTATCAATTCCTATGACATGCTTACATAAAGCATAAGCAACAATATTTATAAGAGTTGTAAATCCTCCAAATACAAGGTATAATACTGCCTCCTTGTATTTAAGGAATAAATTCCAGATTTTTTCTACCATAAGTATCAAACCTCAACTTTACTCTACCGTAACACTCTTTGCCAGATTTCTCGGCTTATCAACATCAAGACCCTTAGCAACCGATACATAATAAGCAAGAAGCTGAAGCGGAATAACTGCAAGACTTGCCGAAAAATGTTCGTCTGACTTTGGAATATATGTTGCAAACTCAACATTATCTTCTATATTATAATTTCCATAGGTTGTAAGTCCCATAAGATAAGCGCCTCTGCTCTTACACTCAACCATATTGCTTATTGTTTTTTCATAAAGTGCATTCTGTGTAAGGATGCCGATAACAAGAGTACCGTCTTCAATAAGACTTATAGTTCCATGTTTAAGCTCGCCTGCGGCATATGCCTCTGAATGTATATAACTTATCTCCTTGAGTTTGAGACTTCCTTCAAGTGAAATAGCATAATCTATGCCACGTCCGACAAAGAATATATCTTTTGCATTTGCCTGCTTAGAAGCAAACCACTGTAATCTCTCCTTATCGTCAATAATCTTTTGTATCTTATCAGGAAGTTTTGAAAGCTCATCAATATACCCGTCATACTGATCTTTAGTAATTTTTCCACGCACCATCGCAAACTCAATCGCAAGTATATATGAAGCTATAAGCTGAGTGCTGTACGCCTTGGTCGTAGCCACTGAAATCTCAGGTCCCGCAAGTGTATAGAAAACATTATCCGCCTCTCTTGCAATAGAAGAACCAACCACATTTACAATTCCAAGTGTCTTTATTCCCATGCTCTTTGCTTCCCTGAGTGCAGCGAGACTGTCAGCTGTTTCACCCGACTGGCTTATAATTATAACAAGATCATCTTTATCCAATATAGGTTTTCTGTATCTGAACTCTGATGCAAGTTCAACCCTCACTGGAATCCTTGCCATATCTTCAATGACATACTGTGCAACCATGCCAACATGCCATGCCGAACCACAGGCAACTATATGAATCCGGCTTATCGCTTCAATATCTTCCTTTGTAAGACCTACATTTGAAAGGTCAATCACACCGTCTTTGACAACTGAGTTAAACGTATCTTTGACAGCTTTTGGCTGTTCATGTATTTCTTTCATCATAAAATGCTCATAACCTGCTTTTTCAGCTGCCTGTGCATCCCATTTAATCTCTTTTGACTCTTTTTCTATCTCATCCCCGTCAAGATTGTAGAAAGTAATCTCTCCGGCTTTTACTCTTCCTATTTCAAGGTTTCCTATATAATATACATTTCTCGCATATTTAAGTATAGCAGGAACATCTGAAGCAACATATGACTCTCCGTTTGCAGTTGCAAGTATCATAGGACTGTCTTTTCTTGCAACATAAATTTCATTTGGATATTCCCTGAACATAACAGCAAGCGCATATGATCCACGAATTCTTATCATAGCATGATTTATCGCATCGACAGGTGTTCCCTCATACTTTTTATAATAATAATCTATAAGTTTTACAGCTACCTCAGTATCTGTAGCTGAATAGAACTCATACCCCTTCTTAGTAAGCTTATCCTTGAGTTCCTGATAATTTTCGATAATACCATTATGTACGGCTACTACATTTCCATCATCACTCTTGTGAGGATGTGCATTTGTCTCCGATGGTTCTCCGTGTGTAGCCCATCTCGTGTGACCGATACCACATGTTCCTACCATAGCCATACCGTCATTTGTTTTTTCGGCTAAGACTTTAAGTCTTCCTTGTGCCTTTACAACTTCTATATCCGATTCGCCGTCTCTTACTGCAAGACCTGCTGAATCATATCCTCTATATTCAAGCTTTGACAAACTGTCCAAAAGTATCGGAGCAGCCTGGTGTTTACCTATAAATCCAACTATTCCACACATATTTTTTTGTAGTCTCCTTTATTATCTGCATAAAATCATAAACATTTTTTATTATATTTAATTTTTTAGGAAATTGCAACATAAATAGAGCCTTAATCTCCTGAAAATAAAATAATATCGACAAGCACAGCTTTTTTTCTTTCCTCTCTTGAAACCTGACGCAATAAACTATATAATGAAATTATCTTACAATAAAAACAGCAAAAACAAATCAATTATAAAACAATGGAGGTATTATTTTATGAGCGATACACAAAATTCAAGTTTTTCACTTTTAAACCAGAAAGAGATTGATTCCCTCATAGGTTTCCTCTCAGAACAGAAAAATTCTTTAAACAGTGATGTTTTAAGTCAAACAAGCATAGATAAACTTATTAAACTTATTTCAAGTGACAGTGACAGGATTATCACCGATGTGTTTGATCCATTTGCACATGTTGACAATTCCGTACTTGCCACACTTGGATTCAGAGAGGATGTGTCACAGCTTTGTGAGCTTAAATTTGCCGTAGACGAATCAAATGACTACATTATACTCACAGCTTACAATACAGTTACAAAGAAAGAGCTTATCATAACTCCAAATCTTATAAATGCCAACGATACAAAAGACTGGGGCTGCTCTATCTCACCTGTATTCTTCAACCGCATTGCTAAAGTATTTTCATTCAAATATACTCAGCAGACACATGATGCTGTATGCAACTGCTTTGCAAAGCATACATACGGTGATGCACATCATAAGATTCCTGAAATCTATCTCCCTGTCAATGAAAAGCTTTTGGAGTGCTTATTATAACTTTTAAACAGTTATGCCATACCTTATAATGCTCGCTCATTTCTATAAGCAGTGATAAAAAAACAGAAACACCTTTTTGCGATGTTTCTGTTTTTTTATCTTTTTTCGTATTTTTATCTTTACTTAAAATACCGTTTACTATTACTTATGTCAGACCTCTATAAAACATTCAGTTTCTTTTCTAAGTTTATCCGAAACATCCTGATTTGCTTCCATCTCTTTGTTTACATCATTCATGTCGGCAACCAAAGAATCAACACTCATAGCTGCACTTGTAACACCATCTGCACTCTCTTCAACAGCCTTAGTAATTCCATTTATTGCTTCTGACATTGAACTTATTGTGCTCTGCAGGTCATCTGCCAATGATGTGAACTCTCCCATAATTTCTTTGATATGGAGTGAATCATTATTATAATGCTCACCACTTGAAACAAAATTATCATAATCAGGAAGTATAGTCTCATCCACATAATCTACTATTTTATTTGAGGACTTTATAAGACCATCAACAGCAGAAATAACAAGTTCGTTTATTTCCTGAATGTTGTTTGCGGTCTTTCTGCTCGACTCAGCAAGTTCTCTTATCTCGTCAGCGACAACAGCAAAACCTTTTCCGGCTTCTCCTGCTCTCGCAGCTTCTATAGATGCATTTAACGCAAGAAGGTTTGTCTGGCTTGATATACTTAAAATATCTGTTGTAAGCTGTGAAATCTTCTCAACCTGCTTACTCTCTTTCATGGCATTTTTAAGTTCTGCTATAATCGTGCCAACCATCTGTGTAGTTTCATCTTTGTTTGTTTTTGCAGTCTCCTGAAGTTTTGTTGCTCTCTCGTTCATCTCATTTGAATACTCAAGAACATTATTTGTCTCTTCAGCCATTCTGTCTACTTTTCCGTTTGCCACACCTGTACTTTCATCAATGTTCTTAACTGTTGCGGCAACTTCCTCCATAGTAGCAGACAACTCTTCCATAACTGCTGAAATATCACACGCACTTGAATTTGCAGTAGAAACCTTTCCGACAACATTTCCGACTGTCTCATCAAGCTGTTTTGAATTTGTTGTAATCTTTGCCATAATTGACTGAAGTTTTTCTATAAATACATTGATATTGGCTGAAACCATTCCAATTTCATCTTTTCTGTTGAGACTTATTCTCTTTGAAAGGTCACCTTTGTCATTATTTATCTCATCTATAATAACATCAAGCTCTCCGTCAATCTTTTTAAGAGGCTTTATGACTACAAATTCTATACATAAGATAACTAAAATCACAAGTGCAGCAACTATAACAAATACAACATTTGATACCGTATTTGCCTGTGAACTTTTGCTTAAAAGCTCCTTAACCTGTAAATTTGTAACCTTATCATTATCTGTAATTATACTGTCTGCATCATCTGCCACTTTATCAGCATACTTGCTGAGATTGGTATTTGTTTCTTCAATTGCACCTATAGAGTCTGTAGCTGCCATTTCCATAATTTCATCAAGCTTCTTCTCATACTCACTATAGTCACTTGTAAGTGTCTCAAGCTGCTTTTTTAATTTATCAGTCTGAAGCGTAGTTTTTAATTCTTTTAAATATGATGCATTATTGCTCTTATTCTCTTTTATTTCTTTTAGTATAGACTGTTTCTCACTGTCCTGTGACTGCTGGCAATATGACATAACATCTTTTTGCATCACTATTACATTTTTATTCATCTCATCCATACATATTATATTTCTTACCTGCTTCTGTGCAATATTTTTGCTTATTCCATTCACATTTCTTAATGACAATCCTGACATTGCAAGTGCAATAACACTAAAAATTCCAAGTATAAGTACCGGAATTACAAGATATGTTCTCACACTTCTGGTTTTAAATTTCATTGATGTACCTCACTTTCATTTTACCCATTAAAAGTCAATTTTGTATGTAATATCAAACAGTGTTATACTGTTTATACATTCTTTCGACCAGAAACTTAATAGCTGCTTATTTTTTCTGATTCGTCATCACTTTTCTCTATCTTTCTTATCACAGCATAATATCCGTCACTATCGTTAATCTTAATATAAACTCTGTCACCGACTTTATGTTTAAGCAGTGCCTCGCCTATAGGAGACTCAATACTTACCATATTGTTTATTGCGTCAGACCTTATAGTCGTGACTATTTTGAAGCATTCTTCCATGTCATCCTCTTCGATATAGATAGTTACCGAATCATTCAACCCAATCTGTGACTCATCAGAATCATCTTCTATTATCGTCGCTGTTTTTATCATTTTTTCAAGATATCTTATACGACTCTCATTCCTGTTTTTAAATTGTTTTGCCGCCTTATACTCAAAGTTTTCGCTTAAATCTCCCTGTGCCCTCGCCTCTTTTACATCTTCCAAAGCCTGTTTTCTTACAACAAGCTTTCTCTCATCGACCTCCTTCTGCATTTTTTCGACATCTTTCCTAGTCAGCCTGTCATACATATTTACCAACTCCCCTAATTTAATAAACATATATTACCACTTTTCTTTAGATAAAACTATACTAATTTTGTTTTTTATAAACTTTTTTTATTAAATGATACTATTTACAGCTTCAATTTTGACAATAGCTTATAAACATCGCAGTAACCTGCCATTATTATATGCATATATTCATATTAAAGAGAAAAAATCCCAAAGAATATAAATTTATCAGTTTAATAATTTATATCTTCGGGTTTGAAACTCTTGATATATCTTACAGGAGGAAAAATATATGGCACTCTTTTTTAACCAGGCAACACTTTCCCACAACGGAAAGTCAACCGTTTCCAACATCACTACAGGCGAAATAATCGAGGCTGTGACTGCAACAAAAAAAGCTGTAATACCAACTTACAACTCTGACAGCACCATAACTTATGTTATAAGCCTGTTAAATTCAAGTAATACCCCTGTCTCAGGTCTTACAATAACAGATAATCTTGGTGCTTACACGTTCAACACTCTCACACTCATTCCCCTTGATTATGTCGAAGGTTCAGTTAAATATTATACAAATGGTGTACTTCAGGCTGCACCTGCCGCAACAGTTTTACCTGAGCTCACTTTTACTGACATCTCAATACCTGCAAACGGAAACACTGTACTTGTATATCAGGCAAAAATCAACGAATCTGCTCCTCTTACAACCGGTTCAACTGTCACAAACACAGCAACTGTTACAGGCAATGCCATCACCGGTCCAATAACTGCCGCTGAGACAATAACAACCGATGATGCGGCTTCACTCAGCATCAACAAAACTCTTTCTCCGACAACTATTACCGAAAACGGACAGATAACTTACACGTTTATTATCCAGAACTTCGGTAATACTGCTGCCACTGCCGAAGATTCACTGAGCATATCCGATGTATTCACTCCTGCATTGACAAATATAAGTGTAACTTACAACTCTGCTCCTTGGACAGAAACAGGCAATTACACCTATGATACAACAACAGGCAGCTTTGAAACTGTTACTGGTAAGATAACAGTCCCGGCTGCCTCATATACTCAGGACCCTGCAACAGGTGCATGGAGTGTTACTCCGGGAGTAACAACACTCACTGTTACCGGAACAATTTAAAATTACTGTCCGATATCATCTATCGTGATTTTACTCTCATGTGGAATAGGTTTCCACTCTACTTTCTTAAAGAGCGCTATGTATTTTACATAGCGTTCTATTACGTCATATAGCGGCCATGTAAGACAATACAAAACTTTTTTGCCAAAACTTACTTTTTGTATACGTTTTCTTTCTATTATAAATATATAAATTGCCATCCATATGCTGGCAAGATACATTCCAATTCTATAGAAAAATCTTATCCAGATCACAAGCAGGACACATATAGCATATGACTTCCAGCCCGGTTCAAGATTCACAACAACATTTCCCGTAAAATGTCTTACAAGTTTTGAAAGCCATGTTCCATTTCTAAATATATACATCTGTCCGCCTGCATTGTATATCGTAAACGGGAACAAAAACAAATTCCAGACTATCCACTTAAATGCCGTAACTATCTGTTTTGGCAAAAGCTGGGCAAATGTATCAAACGACATAAATCTGTGTCTTATAGTACGCCATAAAAATCTGTACCATGTATCGTCTTTTTCCCATTTAGTGTTTTTGTCTATAAATATATTTTTGAAAAGTCCCCATCCGCTCTCGCCGAAAGCCTGAAGATGTCCTTTTGCCCATCTTAAACGCTGGCGCAATGCAACTCTTAAACTTGTCGGCTGCTCATCATAAAAAATCGCATCATTGTTGTATGAAATCTCATATCCGTTTACCACGCAGTCAGCGGTAAGTGACCTGTCCTCAGTAAGAGATGTATACTTCCATCCATCTTTTACTATCTCATTTGCAAACAGAAATCCCGTTCCCTGAATATTCGTCGCAAGATGCAGAAATGATCTTGTTCTGTGACGCTGTCTTATTGAGCGCAGCCAATGAATCGCATAAAGCGAAGCAATCCATCCCTCCGTCAGATTCTTTGTACTTCTGTACGATGTGATTATCTTCTCACCTGCATCGAAAGAGTCATTCATTCTTGAAATATAGTCTTTCTTTAAAAGATTGTCCGAATCAAAAATAAAATATCCCTCAAAAGATTGTATTCCATAATCTTTTTCAATCTGCTCAAAAAGGTATTTAAGACCGAAACCTTTTGTTCTCTCATCAGGATTATTGTGTTCATAACAGATTGCTCCAAGTTTCCTTGCAATCTTTGCCGTATTGTCAGTACAGTTATCCGCAACAACGAAAATTGTTATAAGCTCCTGCGGATAATCCTGTTTCTTTATGCTGTTAATAAGATTTCCTATAACCGGTTCTTCGTTTCTTGCCGGAATAAGCACCGCATATTTGTGATTGTGCTTTGCCGGCTTAAACTTTCTTGTACAAAAAAGCCCGATTATCATATACGGAACATCATGTATACTCAGTATCTTCATAAACATACCTATTGCTGTAAATAAAAACAGGCTCGGTGTATAAATATTCCCTAAAAAATGCGCTATGTTGCTTATAATATTCATTATTTTCTTTTCTCCACTCCCTGCTGTTACTGTACCTCTGTCTCTCTATTTATAATCTTTCAAAAAGTCATACTTTAATGTAAGGTCATTTTTCTTTATAAGTTCTTCAACTGTTTTACTTTTCTTTTCTACTTCATCCTCAGATATCTTCGCACCGTTTGTCACCTTTGCGTCAGATACATATGCATTTCCGTCATACCAGCTTGAATCCGAGAAAAATGCCAGCGGTTCGTAATCATCAGAAAGAATATCCTTTCCTATATAATAATTACTGTTGTAATCAATTCCAAAAAGATTTAACACCGTCGGCAGAATATTCATCTGCATATTTGCCTTATCAATCTTCTGAGATTTTGCATCACTGCTCCATATAAAAAACGGTGTACGGTTTATAAGATTGTTGTCTGTCTCCTTGTACTTATCAAGAACCGACTTATCGTTTATTGTATAAAGATAGTGGTCTGCATATGCCACTATAACAGTATTGTCATAAAGATTATTATCCTTTAATGCCTGAATCAGCAGACCAACCATATAATCGGTTTCTCCTACCATGAGGTCAGCAACCTGTTCCTCCGAAAGCTTTGGAACTTTCCCTTTTCCATATTTCATCTCTGAAACAAGCTTTCCAACCTCTTTTTCGGTTGTGAATGGCGTATGCGGTGTATATGAGATAATGTAATCCACAAACTTATCATTTTGCTTAAACATCTTGTTATAGAAAGTCTTATTCTCAATAAGCTTTCTGTCAAGCTCATAACTCAAATCTTCCTTATCTTTGCTGTCAAGTATATCTTTAAGACCATAATAATTGTCGTAACCCCAGCTTCTATAATTTATTCCTCTCGAATAAAACTCACTGCTGTTCATATGGAACGCATTCACAGCATATCCCTGATTTTTAAACAGCTTTGCCATCGTATTATTAAATGTATTTTTATTAAATGTATACACATTTTCATTATACGATATAGGAGTTGTAAAACCTGTATTTACGGCAAACTCAGAGTTAAAGGTTGAACCGCCTCCCGTATATATCGAAAAATGATTTGTAAAATCAACAGACTCATTTTTAAGCTTATATAAATTTGGCGTATTCTTCTTTGTAAGAAGCCACTCATCCATACCCTCAAGCTGTAGAAATATTACATTCTTACCTTTAAACAAACCTGTATAATCATTCGGCTTTTTATCATCCTTCGCTTCATATATGTTTTTCAAAAACTTTTTGTCACTGTCACTTATCTTTTCCTTAGGTTTTAGAAATGTAATGTAAAAATTTCTTACAGTATATTCATAAAGACCTGAAACTTTCATACTCTTATTTGAATCACTGAACTCATTGTATACATTTCTCGCTTTCTTAAAGCTGTTCCACCTGAGATTTTTGTTGCCGCTTCCCATAGTAACAGGAATAAGCAGATGCAGACAGATGAATACTATAAACGAAATTAAAAGCTTTCTGCCCTGAAACTTCTCACTCTTTTTCATATTTATAGTGGCAGCAACCGCAAGTACAACAACAATCAGTGCGATTATATATACATACACCGGTGTATGCTTTATCGTATCACCTATATAAGAACTTCCCTCACTTGCAAGTTCCAAAAGTGAGAAATTAAAATAAAACGAAGTA
>ERZ779705.453-NODE-453-length-37644-cov-60.406502_pt1 | contig 37644 bp, 38 predicted proteins | sample MGYA00511385_ERZ779705 | MGnify/ENA primary metagenome ERZ779705 (study PRJEB29588, sample SAMEA2145301) | human gut metagenome | biome: human gut; feature: human-associated habitat; material: faeces | place: Denmark | collected 2008/2010 ... | reverse complement strand
AACATGAAAATAGGAGATAAACACCTATGATTAGTGTTTACCTCCTACTCGATTGATAAAATCAAAGTGTTATTTTGTGTGCGCAAACGTCTTTAAATGTAAAATAGTTTTAAACATTTTGTAATATTGTTGTTTGCTCTTGCGTGATATCTTACGAATTATTACATTTGCAATGTGATTTTTTTCATAGTATTAGATTTAAGGTTAACAAGGTTGGGAGAAAGCGTTCTCCCATTTTTTTGCCCTTTTGTTTGCAGGCTATGTTTGGTTCATCTTATATCAGTTTATATATACCTCCGGCAAGTGTACGGATTATTCCTTTCATTTCCAGCTCAAATAAAATGCCCGTCATTCGGTTGATGGCGATATTGCTTTCTACAACAAGTGTGTTTATTTGGATTCCGTCGGGGTGCTTTTGGAGTAAGGATACTATTTTTTCTTCATTTTCATCGAGTTCGGGGAATAACTGCCGTTGTATAACCGCAGGAGCTTGTGCTTCACTATCCCAGTTCATAGCCTTTATCAATTCCTCGGCACTCTGAAGCAATACAGCACGATTCGAACGTATCAGTTCGTTGCATCCAGCCGAATACATATCATTAATGCGTCCTGGAAAAGCGAAACAGTCGCGGTGATAACTTTCTGCTATTTCTGCCGTGATAAGCGATCCCCCTTTATTTGCTGATTCGATAACAATGGTTGCGTCACTGATACCTGCTACGATACGGTTTCGTTTGACGAAGTTCTGCTTGTCGGGATTTGTACCACTCATAAATTCGGTAAGCAGTCCTCCGCATTGTGTCATTTCGGCCGCTGTACGCCGATGTACAGACGGATAAATTCTGTCCAAACCATGAGCCAGAACACCTATTGTTTCCATTTTATGTTGCAAGGCTGCACGATGAGCATGTATGTCAATCCCATAAGCCAGTCCACTGACAATTATTACATCCGGTAACAATTCTTTCAGTTCACCGATAAATCGCATGCATATATCTTTTCCATAATCAGTCGCATTACGGGTTCCCACCATGCTGATGATATGACGCTGGTTCAAATCACTTGTTCCCCGGTAAAACAGGACAAGTGGAGCATCATCACATTCCCGGAGCCGGGAGGGATAAGCTTCATCATCACAAGTAAGACAGGCTATATGATTTTTTTCTGCGAACGAAAGCTCTGCTTCACAACGGCGCAAAACCTCCGGTGCATCGAATACAGAAGCGATCTTTGGTGAAATGCCGGGAATGATATCTCCCAGATCCTTGGGATGGTCAAAAAGCATAGCAGCTTTTCCTTCCGTAGCATCCAGCAGCTTATGAGCTCCTACAATACCGATTCCCGGAAGCTGAGTTAATGCCAGACGGCAAAGTAATTCATGGTTTTTCATTCTGAAAGATAGGGAGCAAAAGTCGTATCGAAAAGTTCACTGTTGCCCAGTCGTCCGTTTATTACACATACGGTTTCTACCGTCGATTTAATGACAATTTTCATGTCGGGCAATCGGAATATGTCTTGATAGAATACATATTTTATTCCTTCTTTCTTCATATACAGTTTCGAAACGAACTCGTCGCCGCTTTTCAGAGGAGTTTTGAACGCCATAGTCAGACGTGCTACAACCGGATCTATTCCTTCTTCGTGCAATCGGGCGAAACTGATACCTGTAGAAGTAAGAAACTCATGTCGTGTGTGCTCTATGTAATGTTGGTAATTGGCATTGTTTACGATGCCTTGCAGGTCACATTCATAATCGCGCACCTTCATTTTCAATTCATAAATGTATTTATCCATGGGGATGATTTTTTAATGTATTCTACAAAGGTAACGAATTATCCGTATATTTGCGGATGTATGGAACAGAATATACCGGCAATTTATGCAGCGCCGTTGCAAGGATTTACGGAGGCTGCCTGGCGTAATGCACACGAACAGACGTTTGGAGGTGTAGATGCTTACTATACCCCTTTTATTCGTTTGGAAAAAGGTGAAATCCGTAACAAAGATAAGCGGGAAGTACTGCCTCAGCAAAATACAGTAAGTCATCTGATACCTCAACTGGTAGCTTCAGAACCTGAAGAACTGAATCAGCTAGCCGGCTTTCTGGCTTCACAAGGTTATCGGGAGATAGACGTTAACATGGGATGTCCTTTCCCGCTTATAGCCAACCGTGGGAAGGGATCGGGCATATTGCCTTATCCCGAAAAAGTTGCTGCGCTGCTGGATGCGATGCGTCAGTTGCCGGAAATCCGTTTCTCTGTCAAGATGAGACTTGGGTGGCTACATGCCGATGAATGGAAACAGGTATTACCTTTACTGAACGGCTCAGGGATGTCTCAGATAACTCTTCATCCACGTATCGGAAAACAGCAGTACAAGGGAGAAGTGAACCGTGTTGCTTTTAAGGAGTTTTATGACTCCTGTGAACTGCCATTGGTGTATAATGGAGATTTGTGTACACCAGAAGCTGTTCAAGAGTTGCTGGAGGAATATCCACGATTGAAAGGTGTGATGCTAGGCAGAGGGCTGCTTGCTGATCCTTCGCTTGCCCTATCTGTTCGCAAAGGTCAATCTCCCGATAAAACAACATTATACCGTCAGGTATCTGCAATGCACGGGTTGATGTATGAACATTATTGCCGGATTATTGAAGGAGGCGAGGCTCAGTTGCTTGCCAAACTGAAAACCATGTGGGAGTATTTACTTCCCGATATAGACAAGAAGAGCCGTAAGCTTATCTTAAAAAGTAATCGTCTGGACACTTATCTCAGAGCGGTAGAAGAAGCCTTGCGCTAATCAATAAGAATTTATCAGCAAGAAGTGACAAAAACATCGTCTTCTTTTTTTATTTTTTGTACGAAAGATGGGGACTTTCGTACAAAAAAAAGAGTAAATATGCTGATGTTTTTTAAATATGTGCAGATGTATTTTCTGCATCGTTTTAATCAATTTGACTTCTTACCTTTTATGCTTTCATCGTTCTGGATTTTTCTTGGTAAATTAACTTCTTTTTGCGAATGCAACATAGTGACTTAGGCATTTTTGTACGTCATTATGTAAAACATGATTCATAATATCAAAACTAGAAGTAAGTGATATGAATTTTGATAATTTGTTCAGATACCATTACAGACCTTTATGCTTGTACGCCATACACTATATTCACGATGTAGATGCAGCTGAAGATATCGTGCAGGAGTGTTTTTCGGTTTTGTGGGAAAAAATGGAACAGGAAGGTAGGGAGATCGTTAATATTAGGTCGTACCTCTATACGATGGTCAGAAACCGTAGCCTTGACTGGCTGAAACAAAGTAGTATGTTCGATACTAGTCTTTCTCCATCCGATCTGGAAGACAGGTTACCCGAGGAAGATGTAGAAGAACGTACGATCATGGAAGCACGTATTTGGACAGCCATTGATTCATTGCCCGACCGTTGCAGGGAAGTGTTTCTGTTGAACAAACGGGATGGCATGAAGTATAAAGACATAGCCGACAAGTTTCATATCTCCGTTCATACGGTTGATAATCATATACAGAAAGCACTTCGACTGATACGTGAGGGAGCATATAAAGTATATACTTTCTTTTTCGGCTAAAATTAGCTTGTTGGCAATAGTGAATTTCAACCTTTGTACAGTCTTGTCTATGAAACTTAAAATCGAAGAAGTATGAAAGATTTAGAAGAAAAATGTCTCCGGTTTGTACTGAAGCATTACCGTGTAAATAAACTTGATACGCAGAAGGCATTGCAGACTTTTAGGCACAAACATGCTATACCCGAAAGCAAGTCAGGTCCTGGCTCGTATGTGGTGGCTTTTGCGGGGATAGCGGCCGCTGTACTTTTGGTGTTTGTAATAAAGATATACCTGTTTACTGATGCGAAATGGACGGAGATTACGGCATACGAGCATTCGGTCGATTGTCTGTTGCCGGATAGTTCTGCCGTAATGCTCTATCCTCATTCTTCCATCCGCTATTGTTCTCGTGAATATTTGTCTGTCCGTCGGGATGTCCGTCTACGGGGAAAGGCTTCGTTTAGGGTTCGTCATCATGCTGCCCGACCGTTTACGGCAAGTGGCAGATTGTCGGAAGTAAGGGTTTTAGGAACTCGTTTCCTGCTGGATGAAAGCCGGAATGATACGGCATTTGTACACGTTGAGGAGGGAAAAGTTCAGTATACGGTTGTAGGACAACCGGATGCGGTGATTCTGACACGTGGAATGGGGGCGCAGGTTGTCAAAGGACAACGGAAACCTCAAGTACTTACGCAGGGAGTACAGACACGTAAAGGTAGCTTTGTGTTCAGCAATACGCCTTTGCAAAAGGTGCTCGATGAGCTTTCCAGATATTACAATGTCCGTCTGACAGCTGACAATACGGATAAACGGCTGACTGCCAATTTCAATTCCCGAAGCTTGGATGAAATAATCGAGATAATAGAAAAGGTGCTGAAAGTAAAAATTGAAAAGAAGAAGTGATGAGAACATTTTTCTGTGCTGTTCTGCTGTGTCTGCATGTGGCGGCGAATGCTTCGTCCGAATCCACAGAGATGAAAAGAGCGATAGATACCATGCAGGAGGTATATCATGTAAGTTTTGTATACGATTCTGCTTTGGCTGATGTGATGCCTGCGGGCAGACCGTTGCCCGACAAGACACTGACGGAGAATCTGAATATTGTTTTGGGCGGGACTGGTATCAAGTGGGAAATCAAGGATGAATATGTGTTGCTGTTCAGGCAGAACAAGTATACCTTTTCGGGTTATGTCTGTCAGGATAATGGTGAATCACTGATTAATGTGACGGTGTATGACAAGACTACGCGTACCGGAACACTGACTGATGAACATGGCTTTTTCAGTATTACCTTACCTGAGGGGAAGCATGTGCTTCGTGTGTCTTATATTGGCTATGAGGAAGTGGTAAAGGAACTCGATTTGCAGTCTGATTATTTTGGAACTATTTATCTGAAGGAAAGCACAACGGCACTGGCAGGTGTGGAGGTTACAGCAAATCTGAATGATCCGCTTTTTACCACTCAGACCGGAAAGGTTTCTTTTACTCCCGAATTGCTGAATACGGAATTCTCTCTGTTGAGTTCTCCGGATCTTGTCAAGTCCATTCAGAACTTGCCGGGTGTTTCTTCCGGTACGGAATTGCTTTCCGGGCTGTATGTACATGGCGGTCGGAATGATGAGAATATGTTTTTGCTGGACGGTACTCCGTTGTATCAGGTCAATCATTTGGGTGGACTGTTTTCGGCATTCAATACGGACGTGGTGAAGAATGTAGACTTCTATAAGAGTGGTTTCCCGGCTCGTTATGGAGGAAGAACGGCATCGGTCATCGATGTTCGTACCAGGGAGGGGGACATGAAAGAATATCATGGCACTTTTTCCATCGGACTGCTGGATGGCAGGTTCCAGTTTGAAGGACCTGTCATCAAAGATAAGACTTCGTTTAGTTTTGGTATGCGAAGGAGCTGGATGGATCTGCTGACCACACCTGCCTTGTGGATAGCGAATCGAAATTTTTCAGATAAAAATATTAAGACCCGTTACGCTTTCCACGATATCAATGCTAAAATTACGCATCGGTTTTCCGATCGGAACAAGTTGTCGCTCAGCGTATATTCTGCCCGTGATCTGTTCAAGTCGAGAGTGCTGCAACAGTTTCCGGAAGGATATATGTTCCAGAAGTACGAGGAACGGGATGAGAATACATTCCATATCCGTTGGGGCAACTTGTCGGTCGGATTGAACTGGAACGGTCAGCTTACGCCTAAACTGTCGGGCAATGTATCACTGGTGTATGCCCGTAATCTGGCAAAGTATAGTTTCCTGTCGGACGAAAGCTATTATGAACAAGACAAGAGGGTGTCGATGGAGCGGATGCAAAGAAGCAATTATTCGACGATTGATGATGTGGGTTACCGGATGGAGTTCAGTTATCGTCCGGCTGCGAGTCATCATATTCGTCTGGGTAGCAACTATTTGTTTCATTTGTATCATCCGCAGCGTATCGCTTCGCAGGATATAAGAGAAACGGCAGGGATTGCCGATACCTTGTCGTCGGCGGGTGAAGGTCGTTATCGGGGGAGTGAAATCTCTTTTTATGTGGAAGATGATATGCAGCTGACCGAAAAGTTGCGGGTAAATGCGGGTCTGCACTATGTCTTGTATCGGGTTACGGGAGCGACTTATCATTCCTTGGAACCGAGATTATCTGTCGGTTACCGGCTTTTCGATTGGGCTACCTTGAAGGCTTCTTATACCGAAATGAGTCAGTTTGCCCATCAGCTTTCGAACTCTTATTTGAATCTTCCTACTGACTGCTGGGTTCCTTCTACCAGTCGCATACGTCCGATGCGTTCACGTCAGGTGGCGGGAGGTATTTATATGAAGCTTCCATGGAACTTGAGCATGGACATAGAAGGCTATTTCCGTATTACCGACCGTATGCTGGAATATGATACCGGTGGTAGCCTGACACTTCCTGCCGATAATTGGGAGAAATGGGTGAGGGTAGGCAAAGGAAAATCGTATGGCTTGGAAGCCTCACTGGCGTACCGTCACGCAAAGAATGTCTTTCAGGCCAGTTATACGCTGTCGTGGAGTAAGCAGAAATTCGAAGATTTTTACCCCGACTGGTATGCCAGCAAGTTTGACAACCGTCATAAGCTGAACCTGATGTTCCGTCATAAGTTTAATAACCGTATCGATGCGTACGCAGCATGGACTTTCCGTAGTGGCGATCGGGCTACTGTGCCTATGCAGTATGTAGAAAATCCTTCTCTGCCTGGAACCGTCCAGCCGTCTGATGCGGCAGGAAGCTGGGTTTACGAAAAGCCGAACAATATTACCCTGCCAGCCTATCATCGGCTGGATGTAGGCATCAATTTCCGGCGGACTACCAAACGAGGTTTCGAACGTATCTGGAATATCAGTATTTACAATGCCTATTGCCGGATGAATGCTTTCTATACTCAAGTAGAACGGCAGGCCGATGGTAGTTTCAGAGGCAAGGCGATAGGACTGTTTCCTGTGATTCCTTCTTTCAGTTATACTTTAAAATTCTAATAAGGATGATGGTAAAATATATTTCTTTCATGATTATACTTGGGGTATCCTTACTGTTTACATCTTGCGTATATCATTTCGATCTGGATGAGGCGGAAGGAATCCCTAAGTTAGTTGTATACAGTTATCCCGGGAGTGGAGATACCACCGTAGTACGTCTTTCACGAAGTCTTCCAGTCACAGGTAAGGGGGAAATCGTTTCCGGTTTGACAGGGACGGATGTCCGGCTGGAAGTAAACGGTACACCTGTCGGTCTGTTGTGGACGGACAAAGCTTTACCGGGTGTTCCCGCCAAAAGTTATTATACGGTGCAGAGATACGAGGAAGGCGATTGTATCCGACTTACAGCTTCTGCTGAAGGCTTGGAAACCGTTTCGTCTGTTACGACAATTCCAGCTCCGTTTCCGTTGAATTCTGTTCATATGGAACGAAAGCCATCCGATCCTGGTACGCTTCAGTTTCAGATAAACTTTACCGATGAGGCTAGTACAGTAAACTATTATGCCGTAACGGTGAAAGAAAGAGCGAAGTATTGGAGGAATGGAGAATCACGGGTGTATTATGACAAAGAATATACTGCATATATGGATTGGGACGATGAACCGCTCCTGAAGGTTTCAGCTGGTTTGGATGAAATTCTTATAGGCGACTATACGTATTATGAGCAGTTGTATATTTGGAGCGATGAGAAGATTCAAGGAAAGAACTACACACTTCGGCTGAACAAGACTTATATATCCGATTATGAAACCTCTATTCAGGATGAAGTTTATACAAACAGGAAACAATATAAGGTTTGTCTGTATAGTTTGTCGGAAGAGTTCTATCATTATCTGAAGTCGATGAATGAACAAGTAAACAATAAATTGGGAGAATCGGAATTGGCTCCTGTACGCCCTACCTATACCAATGTAACAAATGGACTAGGACTGGTAGGTGGTTGCCGGATGATACAAACGGAATGGATGGATAGTGTGGAAGAATAAGTTAGAAGTAATTGATTAAACACAAGAATTGATTGTATGATAAAGCGTTTGACTATTCTTTTATTATTGCTTAGTGGATGGCTGGTTACTTACGGACAGACAGGTCGGTCCTCAGGCCTGACAATTTATGGAGGAAAGGATATGGTAAGTTATGATATGGTTCCTCCCTCAGCCGGGTTACCTCCTTTTGATACCGGGAAGACTTATTTTGATTCCAGATTCTCTTTAGGTTTCGGTTATCGTTGGCGGTTGAAGCCGATTGATTCCCGATGGTTTTTCGATCTTGCGATAATAGCCGGATATCATCGTTATAAGTATGGATTAAGCTATCTCTCTCCGGACGAGCACATAACTTATGCGGGAAATACAGGAGTTTGCAATTTGTTGTCGGTCTCTCTCTCCGGAAGTGTGGGATATTATTTGTATAAAGGATTGAATTTATCTGTAGGAGTAGAATCTGCTTATTATTTTTATGATAAAGATTTTGTGAATGTACCAGTGTTTGCACGTTTGGGTTATGACTTTGGTTGTATGGAAATTGCCATACAATATAAGCGGGGAATAACCCGGAAATTCGATTTATTCCCTTTTGTAAACAACCGTTTGTCTGGCTGGGAATTGATGGTATACATACCTTTGTCTAAAAGAAATACAAATTAATTGAGGGTACAGAAAAAGTGCCTTCAACAATAAATTCATAAAAATATTGGTACATACCTAGTGAAATATTGGGCTATGTACCAATATTTTTTGTATCTTCATAGATATAAAAATAAATTTTATGCTTCCTCCAGTTCTTTGTCAAAGTTCCGTAAACTACGTTTGAAAGGCAAGGACCTGTTTTCATCGTAATCGAAAAAGGAATCATAACGTGTTGATAAATCCTTATAAAATATTTGGATAACCTTTTTTTTTTTTTTACATTTGTAAATGTAATAATATATAGCATATTGCGATTCTTTCAAAGATGCTCTTAAAAACATTTTACGGTGGAATATTTGAGAGGAAGCAACGGGTCTTATTATTATGAAAGAGATAAAACAAAATATCTAGCGGGAGGGAATCCTAGTCCTGCTATAATTGCCTCTCAACATTATAATTGGGGATGGGCTAATGAAGGTACAACAAAAAATGGTTGGTTTTATTCTCCAGAAATATTCCCAGATGATTTGCAACAATTAATTATAATACCTTCTTATTAATCTAATTAGCTTATGAAAAAGTTTATTTTAAGTTCAGTAGTCCTGTTATTATTTATTTTGATAAGTGGTTGTGATAAAAATGTTAAAAATGTTGAGTTTAGCGTTTACGAATTTTATTTCGAGCTGGTAGATGAAAATGGAAATCCATTTATTGATAACATGGATGACATGGAGACACTTGCTGATAAAATGGAACTCAAATGGCTGAATCCTGAAACTTCAAAATATGTAGAGTGTGATTATTTTGACTTAAAGTGGGGCTACATGGAAGATGGGCATTATTATTTTAGTGTGAATAGTACTGATGTTATTGGTGATGGAGATGATCGTACTGCTTCATTTTCTTTTGATTTAGTATGTGAAGATATATTTTCAGAACCGGTGAATATAAAGACCGAATGGATAACTTCTTTACCAACCTATAAGCTATATTATCCGTTGGATAAAATTTATGTGAATGATGTAAAAGCAGAAGTTACTGATATCGATAGAGGAACTATTACTGTTCCTTCTGTTCAAACTATTTATATTCCTTCTATTCAGATAAAAGTAGATACAGTTAAAAATTAGTTACTACTTCGAAATATTATATTTCTTTTTTCTTGAAATACTCATATCCGATGCGGCAGTACAAGCATTTCTTCAGGTCACAGTAATTCTTTTTGAGCTGGATAAGTGCCTGACTGTCGCCTGCATGTAAGGCCTCCAGTCCACATTCTTTCCACATGCGGATGATATAATTGTTTTCCGGCTTCAATTCCTCCAGCAGTTGAGTGGCACGCAGGCACAAAGCATCGTTCGACTTGTGTTTGCCATAGGCATAGAGAAATGGTATTACCGTATTGATGATAAGCAAATCGGTTGAGTTCTGGCTGATGGTTTTGGGATGTGAAGGAGAGGGAGTACCAAACGTATAGTGTGTCAGCCAGTATTCCGAAGTTCCCCCTTTCAGGAGATTGCGCAGCTCTTTCAGCGATTCCGTTTCCATCAATTGCGCAAACAAGCCTTGCGAACGGTGGTACAGGCAGGCAAGCTGCGCAATACGAATATGCGGAAAGTTGCCCGGACGCAGGCGAAGCAGGCGCCAGCGGCAGTCGGAAGAAGGTTGCAGACCGAATTTCTGCCTCAGATAATTGTATTCCTTGATCATGTTTTCCGTATACGCATCAACCGGTAACTCTTGCAAAAGTCCTGCTTGCCCGAAGAAAAAAGCCTCTATCTGAAACAGATTATCGCGGTGTTTGTTGACCGCTGCCAGCGGAATATTCTTTGCCCATACTTCGAAGGAATCGCTGTTTACTCCAAATCCGAAATTGCGTGCCAGCGTAATGAAAAACACATTTTCCCAGTCGTGATTGTATTCCTGCAAGAGCTTTTCTATGTGTTGCGTTTTGTGCTCGAAACGTTCCACCTGAAGAGTGGACAGCCAGCTATGCAACAGGAAGGACGGAAGTTGGGGGATAATGCGGAAACAGGCCGGATAGCGATCGGCACGGATCAGCTCTTCATAATTTTTCAGCAAATAAGGCGGGTAGTGCAGTTCCATTTGTGGAATCACCTCTCCATTACTTCGCGTGGGAGTAGCGTCAATGTCCGAAGCCACGTGCAGGATAACCGAGTCGTATGCCGGATCAAGGTGATGATTGTGGCGAAACCAGTCGGAAGCCTGCTGGTGTATTTCAATGTTTCCCACCCAGGTTACATCGTTTATCTTGATTTTTGCATTGAAAAAATCCGGTCCGGCATGCATGTTTGCCAGTCCCGGGTCAATGATTTCAATCGGTTGTCCGTCGGTAGTCTGCAAAGGTTTCAGTGCGAAAAGCTTGTGTTTCCACACATAGTGCAAGAGTTCTTCCATGTTAATGAGGTGTAAATGTTCGCTAAATGTAATGATTAATAACGAAAAACGTTATCTTTGTGCCTAAAATAATTTGAGATTTATGAAGATAGCATTAATAGGATATGGTAAGATGGGTAAGGAAATCGAAAAGATTGCAATTGCCCGCGGACACGAAATTGTAAGTATTATTGATGTAGACAATCGTCAGGACTTTGCATCGGAAGCGTTCCGTTCAGCAGACGTTGCGATTGAGTTTACGGCTCCTTCTGTAGCTTATGGCAACTGTCTGGAAGCTTTCAAAAACGGAGTTAAGGTAGTTTCCGGCAGTACAGGTTGGATGGGCGAGCATGGAGAAGAAATGCGTCGTCTGTGTGCAGAAGAGGGAAAAACTCTTTTCTGGTCGTCCAATTTTAGTTTGGGGGTAGCAATTTTCTCTGCTGTCAATAAATATTTGGCAAAAATTATGAACAACTTTCCCAATTATGACGTGTCAATGGTAGAAACACATCATATCCATAAGTTGGATGCTCCAAGTGGAACAGCAATTACACTTGCTGAAGGTATCTTGGAGAACCTGGACAGAAAGAACAAATGGGTTATGGGTACACTTACAGCTCCGGATGGAACTGTAACCGGTACTACAGCGTGCGCATCGGATGAAATGCCTGTAAGTGCAATCCGTGAAGGAGAAGTGCCCGGAATTCATACTATCCGTTATGAATCGGAAGCTGATTCTATCATTATTACGCACGATGCAAAGAACCGCAAAGGATTTGCATTGGGTGCAGTACTGGCAGCCGAGTACACAGCAACTCACGAAGGATTTTTAGGAATGAACGATTTATTTCAGTTTTAAGATATGATACAGGCATCACGTAAGCAGTGGATAAAGTTTAGTATAGTATTAGTTCTGTACCTGATTTTCCTGATCTGGTTGCAGAGCTGGCTGGGACTGGTTGTTGTTCCTTTTATCTTTGATGCTTACATTTCAAAGAAAATTCCATGGACATGGTGGAAAAAGTCGAAAAATAAAACGGTTCTGGCAGTAATGAGCTGGGTAGATGCAATTGTATTTGCGCTGGTTGCAGTGTATTTTGTCAATCTGTATTTCTTCCAGAATTACGTTATACCATCTTCTTCACTCGAAAAGTCGTTGCTGGTAGGCGATTATTTGTTTGTCAGCAAGATGAGTTATGGAGCACGTATTCCACAGACTCCGCTTCATATGCCTCTTACTCAGCATACACTTCCGGTATTCAACTGTAAGTCGTATCTTGACTGGGTACATTGGGATTACAAGCGTGTTGGAGGTTTGGGTAAGGTAGAACTGAATGACATTGTGGTTTTCAACTTTCCGGCCGGTGACAGTGTAGCTACAGCCGTTCCTGCTGAAGATTTGTATCGGTTGAGTTATCAGGCAGGACAGCAGCTTTCGCAGCCGGTAGATATGTCGCGCCTTACTTTGGAACAGCAGCGTCAGGTGTACGATTTCTATTATCAGGCAGGACGCAAATATATTGATGAAAATCCGCAGATGTACGGTAAGATTATTACCCGTCCGGTCGACCGTCGTGAAAACTATGTAAAGCGTTGTGTCGGACTTCCCGGTCAGACATTAGAGATAAAGAACCGTATTATTTATCTGGACGGAAAAGCGAATAAGGAACCGGATAATGTACAGTATCGTTATTTTGTCAAGACTAAGGGAATGCTTCCTGATGATTTGTGTCATGAACTGGGTATCAGTCAGGAGGATCTGATGATGTATTACACCGAAGAATCGGTTTATAACATGCCGTTGACAGAGAAGGCTAAAGCAGCTTTGCTGGCTCGGAAGGATCTGGTAGTGTCTATAGAAAATACTCCGGATGATGATGCCGGCGGATTGTATCCTGTAAATAAACTGACTGGCTGGACTGTAGACAATTATGGTCCGGTATGGATTCCGAAAAAAGGTGCTACAATCGATTTGACACTGGACAACCTGCCGATTTATGAACGTCCTATCAAGAATTATGAAGGAAATTCTCTGGAGGTGAAGGACGGAAAAATCTATATAAACGGACAGGAAACGACGAAGTATACCTTTAAGATGGATTATTACTGGATGATGGGTGATAACCGTCATAACTCTGCCGATTCACGTTTCTGGGGCTTTGTGCCTGAAGATCATATCGTTGGTAAGCCTATCTTTATCTGGTTGTCACTCGATCAGGATAGAGGTTGGTTCGACGGAAAAGTCCGTTGGAATCGCTTGTTTAAGTTTGTCGATTCGATAAAATGATACTGCATCATATTGAGTAATGACTGGAAAATAGGACTGAAGCTATCGGCATTTGTCATTATTGCTGTATGGCTGGTTAGGACTTTTCTTGTTACATCATGTTTTATTCCTTCGTCGGGAATGGAAAATACACTTTATCAGGGCGAAGGGGTGCTGGTGAATAAGTGGAGTTATGGTCTGCGTATGCCTTTTCCTTCATTCTTAGGTTATCACCGTATCGGAAACTATGATGTAGGGAAAGGGGATATTGTAATTTTCAATGATCCGGGGGCTACTCAGCGAAATAAACGGCTTGAGTGGCGCAGTGTCTTTATAAGCCGTTGTATTGCTACTCCCGGAGATACACTGATGTTGAATCGAGAGTTGATAAATACCGGAGATGAGATTTTAAGTCCGGACAGTAAGGCTTTGTATGTATATCCTGCATCGAAAGAAGACCTGATGAAGATTATATTGGATGCAGTAGGGCTGAAAGAAAATTCACTGGTAGGATATACCGAAGATGGAGGGTATATCCGTAGCTTTAGTCATTATGAATTTTATTTGGTTTCACAAAAAGCAGGACAGCGAATCGATTTTGTTCCGCTAAACAACAGACTTTCGCAAGAGATACATCCTTATGTTGTTCCTCGCAAAGGGGAAGCTGTAAAAGTATATCCGTGGAATGTAGTATTGTTATGTAATACAATTGTTTCGCATGAGCAGAAGCAGGCTGAAGTGCGGGGCGATACGTTGTGGGTAGAAGGAAAGCCTGCCACTTCGTTTACATTCAGTAAAGACTATTATTGGATGGCTTCGAATGATCCTGTAAACTTGTACGATTCACGGTTGTTTGGTTTTGTCCCGGAAGATCATATTATTGGTAAAGCATGGTTTATCTGGTTTCCTTCCTGTAAAGAACGTTTTTTTCAACGTGTGCAATAAGAATGAAGAAAGAAGTTATACTTAGTTCGGCGTATCTTGCGCCAGTAGAATATTATACGAAGTTGTTTGCGTATGATACTGTACATATAGAGCAGTTTGACCACTATATGAAGCAAACTTATCGTAATCGTTGCACGATAGCTTCGGCAGATGGAAGTTTGTCGTTGACTATCCCGACAGAAAAAAGTGATGATTTAAAATGCCTGATGAAGGATGTGCGTATTTCTGATCATGGCAACTGGCGGCATGTGCATTGGAACGCTTTTGTTGCAGCTTATAAGCAAAGTCCTTTTTTCGATTACTATGCTGATGAGTTTCATCGGTTTTATGAACATAGATATGAATTCTTGTTCGATTTTAATATGGAATTGTGTAACTGGATATGTGAACAGATCGATTTACATCCTTCCTTTGTAATGACAAAGGATTATGTTGCCAATGTAGAGGATATGGATGATTTTCGTGAATTGATACATCCTAAAAAAGCATATGTGCAGTGTGATTCGGATTTTCTGCCTAAACCTTATTATCAGGTATTTGACCAGAAAAACAATTTTTTGCCTAATCTCAGTATTATAGATTTGTTATTTAATATGGGACCTGAAAGTTTATTGGTTCTACGTGATAGTATTGTAAAACATGAATAATAGATAGCTTATGAACAACCTACCTACAGTAACTAAAAATCTATTGATTATTAATGTGTTGTGCTTTTTTGGCACAATAGTGGCACGACGCTACGGCATAGATGTGGAAAACTTGTTGGGATTACATTTTTTCCTGGCCTCTGATTTTAATCCTGCGCAGCTTATTACCTATATGTTTATGCATGCCAACTTCCAGCATATATTTTTTAACATGTTTGCCGTGTGGATGTTTGGCCGGGTGCTTGAACAAGTTTGGGGTCCTAAGCGTTTTTTATTTTACTACATCTTATGTGGAATAGGAGCCGGACTAATACAGGAGGCTGTACAGTATACAGAGTATTTGGTTAGTTGGTCGCACTACGATGGAGTAGATACAGGTATGGGAGTTATACCTATGGCTGAGTTTTTGAATCGTCTGAATACGGTTGGAGCTTCAGGTGCTGTATATGCTATTTTGTTAGCTTTCGGTATGCTGTTCCCTAACAGTCAGATGTTTATCTTCCCTTTGCCGATGCCGATTAAAGCGAAATATTTTGTAATCGGATATGCTGTGTTGGAGCTTGTTCTTGGTATTGCAGGAGGTGACGGAGTAGCTCATTTCGCACATTTGGGAGGAATGCTTTTTGGTTTTATTTTGATTATATATTGGAGAAAGAAGAATGGCGGCGGACAACAGTTTTATTACTAACCTAAAAGAAAATTTCAGGAGAGGGGATATTGTAACTCGGCTGCTATATATAAATATAGGAGTTTTCCTGGTTGTCACACTGGTAAACATTGTACTGACTTTGTTTAATCAGCCTGCTGGCTTTTGGACGAACTATTTGGAATTTCCCGCTTGGTGGGAGCGTTTTATCCGACAGCCTTGGTCGTTGTTTACCTATATGTTTATGCATGCTGGCATACTGCATATATTGTTCAATATGTTATGGCTGTACTGGTTCGGGCGTTTGTTCTTGCAATTTTTTTCGGCAAAACATTTGCGTGGCTTATATGTATTAGGCGGAATTGTGGGAGGATTGATGTATATGCTTGCATATAATTTGTTTCCCTATTTTGCTGGTGCGGTATATTCTTCTTATTTGTTAGGAGCTTCGGCTTCAGTGCTTGCTATTGTAATTGCAGTTGGTGTACGTGAGCCAAACTATCCTATTCAGTTGATGTTTGTCGGTACTGTAAAGCTAAAGCAGGTAGCCATATTCATGTTGTTGCTGGATTTGTTGTTTATGACTTCAGGAAATGCAGGTGGACATATTGCTCATCTGGGAGGGGCTTTAGCCGGTTGGTGGTTTGCCGCAGGGTTACAGAAGGGTCATGATGCAACAAAATGGATAAATAATATACTCGACTTTTTATCTGGAAGCTGGAAGCCTGTTTCCAGAAAGCCTAAAATGAAAGTGCATTACAGTGACAAGCAGAAAGACTATGATTTTAATGCCAGAAAAAAAGAACGTACAGAGGAAATAGATAGAATATTAGATAAGTTGCGTAAGTCTGGCTACGGTAGTTTGACTGATGCTGAAAAAAAGAGCTTGTTTGATGCAAGTAAAAAGTAAATAAAGCTCGTTTGGGCTTCTGCCAATGGAAGAAAAATATATCCGAATGCAATATTGATAATATAAAATAATGTAGATATGAGGAAAATTGGATGTTTGGTTCGGTGGGTATTGTTTACCTTAAATATATTAGTTGCCATTGGCTTTTTGATAAGTGCTTACAGTCCGTATATATCTCCGGTCAGTCATCCGTTGTGGGCGTGTGCAGGACTGTTTTTCCCTTTTCTGTTTCTTGCTAATCTCCTATTTATATTTGTGTGGGTTTGTATCAAATGGCAGTATGCTTTTTTTCCGTTGCTGGTTCTTGTTGCCGGCTGGAGCAGTATTTGGAACTATTGTCCGCTGGGATCAGAAGAGAAACCGGAAGGAGGAGAGGTAATTAAGTTGCTTACTTATAACACGCAGGATATTGCGTTAACGAAAGAGTATGATAAACAGGAAGGTAATCCTGTTCTCAATTACTTGCGGGACAGTGATGCTGATATTATTTGCTTGCAAGAGTTTAATCCTAGTGCAAAGGTAAAACAAAAGGAAATAGATCGTGCTTTGGCATGTTATCCTTACCATGTACGTGTAAAGGGAGAGGGGCCGGGCAGACTTGCTTGTTATTCACGCTATCCAATTCTTTCGGCAGAAACAATAGATTATAAGACTGAATCCAATGCCAGTATTCTTTATCGGTTGAAATTTGGAAATGATACTCTTGTGTTAATCAATAATCATTTGGAGTCGAATAAGCTTGATGCACATGATAAGACTGTATATAATGATATATTGAAATCTCCAAGGGAAAAGAATATAAAAAATGGGGGAAAGCATTTGTTTCATAAAATAGCAAAGGTTGTGGCTGTACGTGCCCCTCAGGCGGACTCTGTTGCACAGGCTATTGCTGTGAATCGTACTCGCTATATGCTTGTTTGCGGTGATTTTAATGATTCTCCTATCTCGTATGCTCATCGAGTAGTCGGACAGGGTTTGAATGATGTTTATAGAAAGGCGGGTAGAGGGCCTGGTTTTACTTATTATGAGAATCGTTTTTATTTCCGCATAGACCATATTTTTGCCAGCGATGCTTTTCGTATACTGGAGTGTAAAATTGATCGTTCCATAAACGCTTCTGATCATTATCCGGTTTGGTGCTTGCTTGAAAAAACGAAATAAATTTTTATTGATGCTTGCCAGACCAAATTTTGGCGAAATACTTTTTATAGATTGATCTTTGTTTTATAATAATTCGCAACGAAAACAGGCTAACTTCTTTTCTGAAGTTGGCCTGTTTTTATTTTAGTTATGCAGTACAGCTGTTTTCTAACGATTTGATCTGTCAAATTATAATACTGATATGAAATGCTTCTTTGAAAAAGGGAAATTTATAGCTTAAAACTTAAATATTTAGAAACCTTTCCCTTTATAAATGAAAAAAAAACTATATTTGCAACCTTGAATAAACGTATATTAATTAAAAAGTAAATATATAAATTAAAGTAACATGCAAAACAAAGGATTCGTAAAGGTTTTTGCGATATTGCTGACCCTTGTATGTGTGTTCTATCTTTCGTTCTCTTTTGTAACCCGCTATCATATGAAAAAGGCGGCAGAAGATCCGAAAGGGGAAACTCACTACCTTGATTCAGTACAGAATGAAAAGGTTTGGTTGGGCAGTTATACGCTGAAACAATGTCGTGAGATGGAAATCGGACTGGGACTTGACCTGAAAGGTGGTATGAACGTTATTCTGGAAGTTTCTGTACCGGATGTTGTAAAAGCTTTGGCTGATAACAAAACAGATGAGGCATTTAATAAAGCCGTTGCTGAAGCTGCAAAACAACAGGTTACCAGTCAGGATGATTTTATCACAATTTTTATTCGTGAATACAAGAAACTGGCTCCGGAAGGAAAGCTGGCAGAGTTATTCGCTACTCAACAGTTAAAGGATAAAGTAACTACACGCAGTACTGATGCTGAGGTTGAAGCTGTATTACGCGAAGAAGTGAAAGCTGCGGTAGACAATTCTTATAATGTATTGCGTACTCGTATCGACCGCTTTGGTGTGGCTCAGCCTAATATCCAGACATTGGAAGGTAAGATGGGACGTATCATGGTAGAATTGCCTGGTATTAAGGAACCAGAACGTGTCAGAAAATTGTTGCAGGGTTCTGCTAATCTGGAATTCTGGGAAACTTTTGAAGCAAAAGAAATCGTTCCGGTATTAGCTTCTGCTGATAGTCGTGCTCGTGATTTGCTTGCAGGAACAGCTACTGATTCTGTACAAACAGATACTGTTGCTACTGCTCAGCCTGCAATTTCTGCTAAAGACAGTTTAGCTGCTGCATTGAAAGGTGAAACTGCTTCTAATGCTTCTGGTGCAAATATTGAACAAATGAAGAAGGAGCATCCGTTGCTTTCTGTTCTTCAGTTGAACCAGAGTGGCGTAGGAGCTATTGTTGCTTATGCTGATCGTAACGATACAGCTGAAGTTAATCGTATCTTAAGTATGCCTGAAATACAGAAGCAGTTACCTCGTGACCTGAAATTGATGTGGGGTGTTGCTGCTGCTGACTTCGATAAGAGCGGACGTATTTTCGAATTGTATGCAATTAAATCTACAGAGCGTAATGGCCGTGCTCCTTTGGAAGGTGATGTCGTAACTGATGCAAGAGATTCTTACGACCAGTATAATAAACCGTGCGTGAGCATGTCTATGAATACAGAAGGTGCTCGTCGCTGGGCTGCTTTGACTAAACAAAATGTTGGCAGATCAATCGCTATTGCATTGGATGGTTATGTATATAGTGCTCCACGTGTTAATGGTGAAATTCCTGGAGGACAGTCAGAAATTTCTGGTAGCTTTACTCCGGAACAGACAAAAGACTTGGCTAACGTGCTGAAGTCTGGTAAAATGCCGGCACCTGCACGTATTGTACAGGAAGATATCGTAGGACCGTCTTTGGGACAGGAATCTATTAACCAAGGAATTATTTCATTCGTAGTTGCACTGGTTGTCTTGATGATTTATATGTGTGCTATGTATGGATTTATTCCGGGTATGATTGCAAACTGTGCATTGTTTGTTAACTTCTTCTTTACATTAGGTATTCTATCTTCTTTCCAGGCTGCCTTGACAATGTCTGGAATTGCCGGTATGGTGCTTTCACTTGGTATGGCGGTGGATGCTAACGTATTGATTTATGAACGTACAAAAGAAGAGTTGAAGGCTGGTAAGGGAACTAAACAAGCTTTGTCGGAAGGTTATGCTAATGCATTCTCAGCAATCTTCGACTCAAACCTGACTTCTATTATTACTGGTATTATCTTGTTTAACTTTGGTACTGGTCCTATCCGTGGATTTGCCACTACATTGATTATCGGTATTCTTTGCTCATTCTTTACAGCTGTATTCTTGACTCGTCTGGTTTACGAACATTATATGGGTAAGGATAAGTGGTTGAACTTGACCTTTACTACTGGTATTTCGAAGAACCTGATGCAGGATGTGCATTACAACTTTATGGGTGTTACCAAACGTTCTTTCATAATTTGGGGAGCTGTAATTGTTGTTTGTATCATTTCATTCTTTGTTCGCGGTTTGTCACAAAGTATTGACTTTACCGGTGGACGTAACTTCGTTGTTCAGTTCGAACAGGTTGTACAACCGGAAACTGTACGTAGCTTGTTGCAGCCAAAGGTGGGTGATGCTAATGTTCAGGCTATTGCATTGGGTACAGATGGTAAGACTATCCGTGTTACAACAAACTACCGTATAGAAGAAGATTCTCCAACTATCGATGCTGAAATTGAGGAATTCTTGTATGATGCATTGAAAGAGGGTAATTTGCTTGGTGAAGGAACTACACTTGAAATATTTATCGACCGTGATAACCGTACTGGTGGTTCAATCATCAGTTCACAGAAAGTTGGTCCAAGTATCGCTGATGATATCAAAACATCTGCTGTTTGGTCAGTTGTGTTGGCTCTGATTGCAATTGGTCTGTATATTTTAGTTCGTTTCCGCAATATTGCCTATAGTGTGGGTGCTACTGTTGCATTGGCTGTTGATACACTGTTGATTATTGGTATGTATTCTATTTGGTATGGTATACTGCCTTTCTCATTGGAAATCGACCAGACATTCATCGGTGCTATTTTGACCGCAATCGGTTACTCAATCAACGATAAGGTGGTAATTTTCGACCGTGTACGTGAATTCCTCCACTTGTATCCGAAACGTGACCGTGCTAAACTGTTTAACGACTCACTGAACACTACATTGTGCCGTACTATTAATACCTCATTAAGTACTTTAATCGTATTGTTGAGTATTTTGATTTTAGGTGGTGATAGTATTCGTAGCTTTGCCTTTGCAATGATTCTGGGTGTTGTTATCGGTACTTTGTCATCATTGTTCGTGGCAGCTCCAGTTGCATATCTGACAATGGGACATAAGATGAAAGATACAGAAAAAGCAGAAGCTTAATAAATTTATTAAAATTATAGATTGAGGTAAAAGCCTCTACCATAGCACTTATGGTAGAGGCTTTTCTTTTTTGCCTATGATTTTTTATTGCTGATTATTGAGTTTGAAGAACAAAGTGGGCATAGATTTGTTTTATCTATGTACTGTAAGATTAACAGACTGACTAAACAACTAACTAAACTATTCAAAGTATGAAAAAAAGATTTTTTTTCGCAATGGCGCTTGCAGCTGTTGCAATGGTGGGTAATGCACAAGATGCATACGTAGGTAATAAATTCTTTGATAATTGGTACATGGGTATCAAAGGTGGAGGCATTACCCCAACAACACATTCTGCATTCTGGAAAAATATGCGTGGAACAGCTGGTATTGAGCTTGGGAAACAAATTACTCCGGTGTTGGGAGTTTCTTTTGAAGGACTGACAACTGTCAACACGAGCGAAAGCCGTACAGCGTTTGATGCACTTAATCTGGGAGCCTTGGGTAAAATCAACTTAAATAACTTATTTGGTGGCTATTTGGGAAAGCCCAGATTGTTTGAAGTTGAGGCGATTGCCGGCATTGGCTGGGGACATGATTTTGTAAATTCAGGTCTGGGCTATGACAAATCATATATGGTAAGCCGTTTTGGAACAAGTTTTAACTTCAATTTAGGAGAGGCGAAAGCTTGGACTATAAATGTACGTCCTGCTATTGTATATCAGATGTCAGGAAACAGATCGCAGATTTTAAATGTTAATAAATCAGCTATAGAACTTTTGGCGGGTGTGACCTATCATTTTGCAAGTAGTAATGGAAAGCATTACCAAACAATTCAGACTCCATACAACCAGGCTGAAGTTGATTTGCTGAATGATGCAATTAACACATTGCGTGCAGAATCGGCTGCAAAAACAGAAGGACTTGAAGCTTTGCAATATGAAAATGGTCAGTTGAAAGAAAAACTGAATGAGTGTATGAATGCACCGAAAGAGGTTGAAACTATTGTTCAGAATACTCACTCTAAGTCTTTAGAGTCGGTTATTACTTTTGGACAAGGAAAGGCTACTGTAAGTGCTGATCAGTTGCCAAATGTAGAACGTATTGCTACATACATGAAAAATAATCCTTCTAGTACAGTTGTTATTAAAGGATATGCTTCTCCTGAAGGTAGTGCAGAGATTAATGCACGTATTGCTAAGCAACGTGCAGAGGCTGTGAAGACTATCTTGATTAATAAATACAAAATAAGCGCAAGCCGTATTACGGCAGAAGGTCAAGGAGTAGGAGAAATGTTCTCAGAACCAGACTGGAACCGCGTAAGTATTGCAACACTGAACGAAGCAGAATAAAACTCTAGTTTGTTTTTCGGAAAAAGGAGCTATGTCAGAATTTAGACATGGCTCCTTTCTTTTTGTACCCTCGTCGGGAATCGAACCCGAATCAAAAGTTTAGGAAACTTCCAGTTGAGGCTAATTTTCAACACATTACACTAATTGGTATTCAATAATGGTATTCCATTTCATTTGAACGGTGCAAAAATAGAAAAAATAGTTTAATCTGTAGGTAACTTCTTCTAACTTTCATAGAAGTAGCCTATTATACTTCATAGAAGGGTTTTACATAAAAAATTCTGGAAAAAATTTACTTCTACATTATACACAATTTGGTTTTCTAATATTTTTCGTGTATGTTTGAATCATAAGGACAAATACAATAATTAAAAAAACGGAAAGATAGTACGTTTATCCTCATTTGAGGAAATGTACTATCTTTTTTTATTTAATAATTTAAAATGAAAATATTATGGAAAAAGTAGAATACCAATTTACACAGGTACCAACGAAATTAATGATACTGTTGGACGTTAATTGTAGGAGTATGTTATTTACCCTTTGTCAGCTATCAAGTTATTATGATAAAAATGGCATATTTTTTAGGACTAATGCTGATTTAGTTGCTGAAAGCAGACTTAGCCAAAAACTTGTTAACGCTGCCCTAGATACATTATATATACATGGAATCGTTGAAATTTGGAGTGTAGGCAAGGGTAAGGGGAAACACGCAAATTACTTTAAGTTGAACTATGAACGGATGAAGGAGTTTGAATGTCTAACAATGGATGAATTGAAAAATCCCGATTTACAACTACCAATGGTCGATTATAACGCTAAGGGATATTCACCAAGTTATTTAAAAAAGAATACTCAAAATGTTTCCCAAGAAATTCCCAATGATTTCCCTAGAATTTCCCAAATTACCAACAATATAAATAATATAGAAAATATAGATAATGAAGAAAATAAAAAGAATATAGATAGTAAAGAAGGTATAAATAGTAAAGAGAATAAAAGGAAATTTGAAGTAAATTGTATTATGGAAATTGATAATAAGGATAAGGCTAAATTGTTATTTAATAATGATGAGTTCAATTATATTATTGGTAAATTGATAGATAAAGGACTTTCAAGAGATGAAATTATGGATGAATTGAAAATTAATAATCCCAAGTGCTATGATTACTTCAATAGAGCCTCATCCCAATTATCATCTTAATTTTTTTCTTTCTTTTTCTATACTTTTCTTATTCTGTAGATATTTATTATTAGAAGTAGCAATAAAGTTACTTCAATAATAAATTAAGTAATAGAATAAAGTATGAATACTAATATACTCCAAGATGTAAAGAGAAAGATAGAAGAACTTCAAGAACTTATAAAAAGGTTAGAACAGCCTCATCAAACAAAACTAGACTATGTAGACTTGTCAGAGGGTGGCAATGAAGATAAACTAGCTAGAATAACGGAACAGATAGCTCAATACGATATAAACATACTCCCAACGTCAAAGGATTCACAACTAGTCAGGTGTGCCATAGTCAATGAACTAGCAGATAGAGGAATGAAGTATTGGCATGTGATTAGGTCAATGGCTGATAATTATGATGAGGCTGACCAAACAAAGAAATATGTATATCTGATGAGTAGAAAAGATACTATTAGGCTCAACTTTGGAGTGATAGTAAACCGATATAAAGCAGCAATAGACAAGTATAATAGAGACATAAACATAGATGACGATGGAAACAACTAAACAATCAGTAAATCGAAGCGGAAACCTTAATCCAATGTTTGGGAAGCGTCAATCATTGGAGACAAAACAAAAAATCAGTGACAGTCAGCGAAAACGATATGCAGCTATCCGAAAAGCAATTAGAGAGCAAGCCATATTACAATTTGCTCAAACTGATAGTGAAGCAAGAAAGGAACTAATACATCAACTCCTAGATAAGAATAATATATCGTTTGATAATGTACAACAAGCAGTCAACTTCGTAGCTTTTTTGCTTGAAAAAGAACGAGTTAAGGCTATTGTTCAAGAGGAAATCAATAAGCTACTAGCCAAGGATTGACACGGGTAGTACGATGTAAAATTATAGATTCTACATAACTAATTGATTATCAGTACAGGGAAACGGTTTGTCAATTATTCTGATTCTTGTTTTTTTCTGCCTCTAGTTGATGGTTTGGTATATAACTTTCCCTTTCTGATAATGCACTTACTATTTTTATATAGCTGAGGGTCATTATCAGATAGTTTAGAAAAGTAATTATTCAAAGAAGCCTTGCTGATTCCCATTTCCTCTGCCGTATGTTTATCATATAGAGAAGATGGAGAGCCGTAGTATTCGTGTACTTCATTAATTTCCAAATGGATAATCGTTCTATATTCTTCCATATCTATATATTTTTTACAAAGTTACTACAAATGTTATCTATATTCAAATAGAATCATATTTTTAACGGGGTTTAACGGTAAATATTATCCTAATTTAAATAGAGTCATTATCTTTGTAATGTGATAATTGAAATGAGTATTAACAATAAAAACTTAAAAAGATATGAAGGCAATTCAATTCAACAGTAACAATGTAATAACAACAGCAATTAAATGTATGCAGCATGATATGGATGAAGCTACATCAGTTTCAAAAGGTATGATGGCTGAAACATTGAAAAAACGTATGATGAGAGGTGAGGTCGTAAGATTTTGCTATCAGAAATTAGACGGTACAATCCGTTATGCTGTTGGTACATTACAATCGGATGCTGTTAAGGCTAATATAGAAGGTATAGGCATCCCAAAACGATTCTTTGGGATGTTCGCTTATCTAGACCTTCAAAAGATGCAATGGAGAGGGTTTAAGATTGAAAGACTAATTGGAATTGTTGATTGATAGGTGGGGTAATCCCACCTATTTTGTTGTCACATTATTCTATTTTAAATATAATCATATTTTTAACTAGGTTTAACTGTAGATATTATTCTAATTAAAATAGAATCACTATCTTTGTACTGTAATCAAAAAGCAAGGAGATATGAGAACTACAGAGACGATAAATAAAGCACTAGAGGTAATGAATGGTCAAGATTGGTATTGGTATCTTTCAGATTATCAAGTAGCTGAGATGAAGGGTAAGGCTTACAGTACGATGCGCCACTTCGTTGAACTGGTTGCTTCTATTCATGATGCAACAATAAGAAAAGCTCTTAGAGAATTATGGGTTGTAACCTATAATTATATGGGGTTAAGTTCTCCATTAAGTTCTCCGACTGATATACAGATTAAAGAATATAATGATAGAAAAGCAGAATTGATGGCTGTTATCCTTCCATCATATAATATGGCAGCTTAATATGGAAATGGCGATGTATATAATGAGAGTTTTGAAGAGTCAATTAATGGTTGTATGGTCTTGGGGATTCAACTCCCCCAAGGCTATAGCCAACGGACTTAGTTTCAGAGTTCAAGGTTTCAAATTTAAGGGAACTGTAGAAGTCATATATAATGAAGGTAGTGATTTATTTGATATTTCATTCATTAAAAGAAATAAGGTTGTTGAGATTATCGAAGGTATCTACATAGACCAGCTTATTACAGTTATTGATAATCATGTTGAAAAAGTTGATAATTATAAAGAACGTGTTGAGGCTGAATATTCACTAATTTAGATTAGTGGTTATAGCTTGATAATCAGCAGCCTCTTAAAATGAGAGGCTGTAATATATTCACTTTCATATTAATAAACTTAAAACTGAAAATTATGAGCGTTAAGAATAGTACAACAACATCTGACTACATAGAATGGGATAAAGCTGTTAACTTGGTACATCGTTTGTATAATGATGGTGATTATCGTTTATCTTTATTGGTTGGTTGCGGTATCTTTTTCGGATTGAGAATATCTGATATATTACAACTTACTTGGGATATGCTTCTATCTGATAAGTCTTTTGAGTTGATTGAAAAGAAAACGAAGAAGCATAGAGAGGTTAGAATCAATTCTAACTTTCAAAAGCATGTACAAAAGTGCTATGATTCTCTCAGTATAACTGATATGTCGGAAAAGTGCTTTATTAGCCGTAAGAATAGCGTTTATAGTATTCAACGCATTAATGTTTTACTCAAAGGAATCAAAGTTAAATATGGCTTAAAATCGGTCAAAAATTTTAGTTCTCACTCCCTCAGAAAGACATTTGGACGGCATGTCTATGAAATGGCAGATACAAATGGAGAAATGGCTTTAGTTATGCTTTCAGAGCTATTCAATCATTCCAATATAGCCATTACCAAACGTTATCTTGGATTGAGAAAAGAAGAAATTTTGCATTGCTATGACTTATTAGAGTTTTAAATTTATTCTATTAATCTGTATTCTTATTTTTTTTATATTTAAAAAAATATGTATTTTTGCAACGAACTAAAGAGATTAGATTATGCAATAAACAAAAACGACATATTATATAGATAAAAAGCGTTAGCTTTATTCTTGCACTCTGAAAATTGGGGAATTGGAAGAGAATGCTGCAAGGAGTAAAAGTTGATGCCTGCGCTCATAGCGTGGGCTTTTACTCGTTTATCGCAGCATAGGTTATCCCCAATACCTCGGAGTGCATAAGTGAAGTTATAAGTCCACGTTTTTTATTGTAATATAATTGGAGCTATATTAGTATTAACAATAAATTAATTGAGCAATGAAAAAAATGCTTGTTTTGTTGTGCTCAGCACTGATAAGTGTTGGCGCATTTGCACAAAAGGGCGAAAAAGCAGTTGGTGTTAATTTAAATTTTGGAACTACTGCAAGTACTGTAGGACTTGGAGCTAAATTCCAGTATGGTATCACTGATGCAATTCGTATTGAACCTTCACTTACTTATTATTTTGGCAACACTGGAATGTTTGATGTTGCTGTGAATGCACATTATTTATTTAATGTCGCACCAAAGATTAATGTTTATCCTTTAGCTGGCCTAGGTTTTGATGCTTGCCGATATGAAACTCTAGTTGGTGACGTGTATAATGGTTGGGATATAGATAAAAAAACGGATGCAGCTTTTAAATTTGATTTTGGTGGAGGTGCTGAATATGAAATAACAGATAATATTGCTGCAGGTCTTGAACTTCGTTATGAGGTTATCAGTGGTGGATTTTCACAATTTGTGGTTGGATTAGGCGCAAAATATAAATTCTAATATATATGAAAAATTTTACTTATTACTTAGTAATGGCATTGTTAGCATTATTGCCATTATCACTAACATCTTGTAATAATGATGATGACTTAGAAAATGGGAGCTCTGATTATATAGAGCTGACTTTCAATGGTAAGACATATAAAGAGTCTATCCCTGCATTTGGATATGTATATCTTGATGATACGGAAACAGATAGTGAGGGAAGACGTATTACATTAACAAATGTATCTATTGATGCATTTGATAAGTATGGTTTTTCTTTTATGCCTAGTATTGGTCATTTTGCTAAGAAATCTGATTTAATGTCAGCTAAACCAGGAGAATACTTACATAAGAGTGCTTTTGGAAATATTTGGGAAGGAGAATTTAATGTAGAAAACTTCACTTTGGTTACAGATTTAGAAATTTTTGATGATGATACTTATTATGAGCTAATGAATGGAAAGCATTATGTCAATTCTATTAAAGAGATAGGGAATGAAGAAGTTCAGATAGAGGGAACTTTCAATGGTACTTATTATTGCAGCGACAATGATAAAGAATGCGAAATTCAAGGTAAATATAGAATGACGTTAAACGTACATAACTCAAATAATCCTTTAGATTAAGATTACAATAGAATATTGATTTTCACTAATATTCAGAAGTGAATATTGAAATATGAGCTTAAATAACTGATAATAAATTATTTACATAGAAAATCTAATATGTAGCGCAAAATGGATATTCACTTTTATCTGTTTTGCGCTATTTTTGTGTATTGCAGTTGATTATAATTTCATATATTTGTATCAATCTTGATTTTTATATCAACATGAAGGAAATAGATAATATAAGGAGATATATGGATGAGGCTCACATGAGCCAAAGGGAACTATCACAGAAAAGTGGTATAGCCCATGAGACTATATCCAAGATATTAAATGAGAAATATCCTCTTAGCCATAAGTTATTGGTCAAAATTGCTGATGGTTTGAACATTCCTATATCTGAATTAATGGAAGATGCTACAACTCCTATCACTGTTGGGGTACAAGGGTATATAGAGTATGATAATGAGATAATTAAGATTAAATCATTCCGTCAGTTGCAAAAGTTAGTGCAACAAATAGAGTATGAGACTAGCATTCTACCAAAGCAAGTGAAGGAAATCAAAGCTCTAAATGAGAAGAACCGAAAGTTGATTAAAAATTCAATAAGTGAAAATAATTATGAATTTAACATCAATAACTTTGAGTTAATTCAAACACATGATGCAACTAAGGTAGATTGTTGGGCTTTCAAAACAGCATCTGACACTAAAGATGGCATTATCTTAGACTTAGGTAACCAATGTTCTGGTTATCCGTTTAACCTACATGGACACATGTTCTATACCTCAGAATCGGCTTATCTTTGCGGTCAATTTTCGCATAATACAGAAGAGCATAAACGCATTCAAAATCAGCTATTATACGAGAAAAACGGCTACACTGCTAAAAAGAAGGTGAAAAACGCAAACAAAGCATTAATAAGAGCCGATTGGGATTCATTTAGAACTGAATGGATGTTGTATGTTATATGGGCTAAATGTCAGAATAGAGATTTTGCAGAAAAATTAAAATTACTCCCTCCAAACGCAATCATAATTGAAAATAGTACGACAATACATGAGGGTACAAGTTCATCATGGGGATGCAAGAATGTGGAACTTGAAGAGGCTAGGGATAAGGTAAAGCGTTACACTACCTTACAATACATGAAAAAGGTACGAGAGGGAAAAATAAAAAAGAATAGCCTAGAATTAGATGCGCTTATTCAATCTGAGAGCGATAAGATTCAATATATTGGGACGTATTCAGATGGTAGAAATTATATGGGTAAGATATTGAAACGCTGCCAATTAGCGTTACTAAACAATACTGAACCAAATATTAATTATGATTTGTTAAGGTCAAAGAGGATATTTCTATTGGGGGAATTATTAACCTTTTAATAGGTTTAAATCATAAAAGAGCTACATAAGTCTATATTAGACCCATGTAGCTCTTTTATTAGGATAGTTATGTTACAAAAGCTTCATTGCAACTTTTAGAGTTTCTTCTTTTACAGTTACTAGTTCTCCTAAATTCTTTAATGTGAATCCGTTATTCTGCATAAAGGAACGGCATTTACGGATTATCTGTCGTTTGGCTCTTTCATTAACTTTTTCCTTTTCACTATCATAATCTTTGAACCACTTCTTTCTGTAGTAGTCGCCATGATAGCCCCAACATTTATTCCAAGATGTTATATGTGTATGCCGATAATGGGTAACCATGTTAGCAAACCATAACATATAATCATTATTCTCAAATATAGTCATTAGGTATTCAGAACCATCAAACCAATAATCACAGATAGGACAATATACCTTATAGTAGTTATCGTTTATTCTTTTTATCATATAATTTGACTTTAAAATACTGATTATTACTTAATTTTTGATATAATCTCTAGTGCTTTATTTGGATTACTTATCATCATTATTCGCAAAGGAATTACTAAATTCTCATTACATTCATCACAACATCTTCCCGATTTTGCTGGAAAAGCATTATTACCATAACCTTTATAAGGTCTACCACAAATAGAACATCTTTGGATATTATTTTTTTTCATATAAATCAATTTATAAATTTAACAAATATAATTATAGAGCCTATTGGTGAGCGACCAATATCCTACTGGCTCTCAGCTGAATGTAGGAGCTTCAACTGTTGTCTTTCGATTGATTTGCTCGGTATCTCTCGTTGACGATGCAAAGTAAATGAAAAGTGCTGAGGCTAATAGTGTACACTTATGTACTGTACACTGAACATACACGATGTACATAAAAAAATCCACCTAAGATATAGGTGGATTAAGAATATTATTTTAGATATACTGTAGTAGTTATTTTTTCCTTAACGTGTTTTTCAAATCTTCAAAAGGGTTATTATCATCCTTACGGTAAGCTGTGTTGCCATTAGACTGGCGTAAACCATCCTCGCCAAATATTAGTTCTGCTCTTACCCATTTTTTATTTTCCTTATTACAGAGCGTGTCTATGAATTGTGCTAGATTTACTTTTTTGTCAATCCATTTTAAACCATAATGAGGCTTAGTACCATTACCTGAAAAATAATATATAAAATCTTCAAAAGGAGTTGTTGATTTTAAAAACTTGCCATCTATCAAGAAGGTATAAATAGATTTGAATTGTTCTTCGTTATAATCCAAGTTATAATGAAACAATTCATTTGATACTTTTTTATCGTTATTGGAGATAGGTTTTGGCTCATTCAATAGTTTTTCAAGGAAATCACATGCTAAAGTAATTTCCCTTTTTCTTATAATATGGTATTTTTGTTCAAAATATGTCCGTTTGTTCTTATTAATATCAAAATCATAATCAAACCATTTCGATTTCTCGTAGTTTGCTAAAGACTCTTTAAGTCTGTTGTAATATATTCCGACTTTATCTCTGAATAATGGACTTTGAACGTAGCACACAAAGGCACATGTTTCAAATCCTTTCCTCTTATAAGCAAGAACTCTACCCCAATCCTCAATGTCTAATTTCCCACTGCATATTGCATTAATATTGCGGTGATAACCATTATATATTGCATTTATAAACTTAAAAAATTTTCTTGTATCCATGATTTATGTTACTTTCAATTTCCACTTTTACAACTCAAATATAATTCATGTAATTCATAGGCTTTTTCCTCTAGGCTTTTACCCACATTATTAAAGATTGCCTTTATAAGTCTCCTATCTTCAATGACATCCAATAGACGGTGTTCGATTCCATACATCATACTCCGTAGCTCGTCAATATCAGATAATCCGACAAACTTAGATGCTGGAACATTAAACATTGCTAGCACTTCTTTGGCTTCTTGAATTTCGTTTTGAAATCGTTCGTCATTAGTTGGATAATGATATAAAGGTTGTTTTAGTTCTTGCTCACCAAATAATTTTTTATTTTCATCTTCATCTACATATCTGAGAATTTGAGCAGGATTATTTTTAATAGCGTTGTGAAATATCTCATACTGTACTCCATCCCGAATTTTTGTGTATCGTTCTACCATTTCTATCTCAGAATGCCCACTGTATTGCTTAATACGGTTTGCTGACCATTCACGTAAAGCTAAAAGAGTAATAAATGTTCTTCTACCCGTGTGTTGGGATAACAGTTCATATCGTTGTTTTTTTATAGACTGTACATGCGTATCGTTACCGCTATGCCTTGTTATAGTTTCTAGTCCTTCTATTCCCGCAGCTTTGCCAATTTCCTTTATCCGTTTATTGCTATAGTCATTAGTGAATGATTGAGGCATTTGATTTTCATATAGCTTCAAAATCGTCTTAGCAAGTTCGAATATAATTCCCACTTTAATAGTCTTTCCCGTTTTCTGTTGAGTAAGCTGTATGGTTGTTATCGAATGTATTGTATCAAGATTATCTGTAATTTTTTCAATATCCGAAAAACGTTGTCCTGTCAGACATTCAAGCAAAAAAGTGGCTAAAATATCTTTATCATTCTGATTATCAATATGAGTCCAGTATTCCCACAGCTTAATAATTTCATCATCCCGTAAGGCTATACCTTTTTCATTGTTTTTTGTTTTGTCTTTCTTTTCCCAAGCTCCTCTATTTTGCCATTCCAACAAAATAGAATAATCCATTAACTCATTTTCAACGGCATACTTATTCAGCATATTCCACAACTGGCTAATCTGCTTATTCACATAGCTAATGGAAAGTTTTCCATCCTTAGTTCTGGGATTATCATCAATACTAAGAAGATAGTTATAATAGTTTTTGATGTACTTTTTAGTGAAGTCATCAAATTTATTTACAGGATTATCCTGGATACAGAATCTTTCAAGATTATCAAGTGCTGATTTATAATCCTTTTTTGTACCCTCAGATATGGTTTTATCCTCATCTTTGCTTTTACGCAAATATTCTATACAGTTTTCTTTCATCTTATCATATATGAATGATTTTAATAAATCTCCACCATTCGTTATTTCTGATGGATTATCGCAAAGATACTCTTTAAATTTAGAAAATCTCTTTAGGTATTCTTCTATCTTATCATTCACAAGGGAATTATTGATACGGGTTAGTTTGGGATACAGTGGGCTGATTATTGCTTTTTGCTTGCCTTTATCCCAATGTTGAGGATATACCTTAACTCCTGTGGCTAGTCGGACTTTCTTGTTGTTGATTCTAACAACATAATATAATAAGGTAGGAGTTGTTTGTTTAGGAGACCTAAGAAAAAAGTTGCCTTGTAGTTCTTGGATGAAATTTTGCATACCATTTGAATTTAGAGATTAATACTCCGAAAATGGTATTCCAATTTGGTATTCCAATTTGGTATTCCATTTTCGTATTCAAATGATAATGCGAGTACCTCAGAGGGGAATCGAACCCCTATCCACGGTTTAGGAAACCGTTGTTCTATCCGTTGAACTACCAAGGCATAATATTAGGAAACTTCTATTCTATCCGTTGAACTACAAGGGCAAGTTGATTGCAAAAATACTTCTTTTTCGGAATATCCCAATAATTTTGTTTAAAAAACTTGAGAGCTTCCTTTACAAATGAAATAACTACCTTTTTTATTTTGATTTTTAAAGGAAGTTCGCCAATTTTGCGATTAATGAATTTGTAAACTTTAAATGACATATTATGGCAGAAGAAATGATAATCAAGGAGCTGGATGATGTAGTTGTTCGCTTCTCTGGTGATTCAGGCGACGGTATGCAGCTGGCGGGAAATATGTTTTCCAATATATCAGCTGCCGAGGGAAATGATATCAGTACATTTCCAGATTATCCGGCCGATATCCGGGCTCCGCAAGGTACATTAACAGGTGTTTCTGGATTTCAGGTACATATAGGTTCTGGGAAAGTATATACTCCAGGAGATAAATGCGATGTGTTGGTTGCAATGAATCCTGCAGCATTGAAAACTCAGTATAAATTTTGTAAACCTCAATCGGTTATTATAATTGATACAGACTCGTTTACAAAGCGTGACCTGGAAAAAGCTCAGTTTGTATTGGAAAATCCTTTTTCAGAGCTTGGTATTAAGAATGAGGTAGTGGAAGCTGCCATTACGACAATGTGTAAAGAAAGCCTGAAGGATAGTGGGTTGGACAATAAGTCTATTATGCGTACCAAAAACATGTTCGCATTAGGTTTAGTGTGCTGGCTTTTCCATCGTGATGTAAAGGTAGGTGAAAAGTTACTTCGTGAGAAATTTGCGAGAAAGCCGGAGATTGCAGAAGCTAATGTGAAGGTTTTATACGATGGTTATCATTTTGGAGAAAACACGCATGCTTCAGTTGCGATGAGCTATCTGGTTCCTAGTAAAGCTCAAAAAGAAAAAGGACGTTACATGGATATTAATGGCAATAAAGCTACGGCTTACGGGCTTATTGCTGCTGCAGAAAAGGCTGGATTGCAGCTTTACCTGGGATCATATCCTATTACTCCTGCGACAGATATCTTACATGAATTGGCAAAACATAAATCATTGGGAGTAAAAACGGTTCAGTGTGAAGATGAAATAGCAGGATGTGCTTCGGCTGTTGGTGCTGCTTTTGCCGGAGCTTTGGCTGTAACAACCACCTCCGGACCTGGAGTTTGTCTGAAGAGTGAAGCTATGAATCTGGCTGTAATTACTGAATTGCCTTTAGTAATCGTTGATGTACAGCGTGGAGGACCTTCTACTGGACTACCTACTAAATCAGAACAGACGGATTTATTACAGGCTTTGTATGGAAGAAATGGTGAAAGCCCGATGCCTGTTATTGCTGCATCCTCACCTACAGATTGTTTTGATGCAGCCTATATGGCATGTAAAATAGCATTGGAACATATGACTCCTGTTGTTTTGTTGACTGATGCATATATTGCAAACGGTTCGGCAGCATGGCGTTTGCCTGACTTAGCTGAATATCCTGATATTCGTCCTCCTTATGTAACACCTGACATGGCTGGGGCCTGGACACCTTTCCAGCGTAATCCACAGACAGGCGTACGTTATTGGGCTACTCCAGGTATGGAAGGATTTATGCACCGTATCGGAGGATTGGAAAAAAGTAATGAAACGGGAGCTATCTCAACAGATCCGGAAAATCATAACCTGATGACGCGTCTGCGTGCTGAGAAAGTGGCTAAGATTGCTGATTCTATACCTGATTTGAAGGTAGAAGGAAATCAGGATGCAGATTTACTGATTGTAGGTTTTGGTGGAACATACGGTCATTTGCATTCGGCTATGGATGAGCTGAACAGACGTGGAAAGAAAGCTGCTTTAGCTCATTTTAAGTTCATCAATCCGTTGCCTAAGAATACAGAAGAAGTTCTTCGTCGATATAAAAAGATCGTTGTTGCAGAGCAGAATATGGGACAGCTGGCAGGTTATCTGAGAATGAAGATAGAAGGTATTCATTTGCATCAGTTTAATCAGGTAAAGGGACAACCTTTTGTTGTACAAGAACTGGTTGAAGCATTTACTAAATTAATGGAGGAATAGACAATGAGCGAAACAAAATATACAGCAGCAGATTATAAGGCAGGACAACCGCGCTGGTGTCCCGGATGCGGTGATCACGCATTTTTGAATTCCTTTCATAAGGCACTTGCAGAATTAGGAGTTCCTCCCCATGAAATTGCAGTTATTTCTGGTATTGGATGTTCGTCTCGTCTGCCTTATTATATGAATACATATGGTATGCATACGATTCATGGACGTGCGGCAGCCATTGCAACAGGAGCTAAGGTTGCTAATCCGGCTCTTACTATCTGGCAGATTTCAGGAGATGGTGACGGACTGGCTATTGGAGGTAATCATTTTATTCATGCTATCCGTCGTAATGTAGATATTAATATTATATTACTGAATAATCGTATTTATGGACTTACCAAGGGGCAGTATTCTCCTACATCAGCTCGAGGTTTTGTCAGTAAGTCGTCACCATACGGTACAGTAGAAGATCCGTTCCGTCCGGCAGAATTATGCTTTGGCGCGCGTGGACGCTTTTTTGCCCGTTGTGTCGCTGTAGATGGAGGTCCGTCAGTAGAAGTATTGAAAGCAGCAGCTCGTCATAAGGGAACATCGGTAGTGGAGGTTCTTCAAAACTGTGTGATATTTAATGATGGTACTCATGATGCTGTCGCTAAAAAAGAAGATCGTGAACGCAATGCCATTTATCTGGAACACGGTAAACCTATGCTTTTCGGTCCGAATAAAGAATTTGGATTAATGCAGGAAGGTTTCGGATTGAAAGTCGTTAAACTGGGTGAAAATGGAATTACGGAAAAAGATATTCTAGTACATGATGCTCATTGTGAAGATCATACACTTCAGTTGAAACTGGCTTTGATGGAAGGGCCTGATTTCCCGATTGCATTGGGAGTTATTCGTGATGTAGAAGCGCCTACATATGATGAATCTGTCGAAGCACAGATAGAAGAAGTTTCTGCGAAAAAGAAATATCATAATTTTGCTGAATTGCTTGCAACCAATGATACTTGGGAAATAAAATAAAAGCGAAAGAAAAAAATAAGGAGTCAATATTATGGGGCTCCTTATTTTTTTTGTTTTTATTTATCCAAATTTTTGTATTTTTGTATTATATCTTATAAAGTAGAATTATGATAAGAAGCATCGGTAATATGAAAATCTATCTGGCAAGTCTCTTGATAGCATGCTTTCAGGTTATGCTGGCTTCTAGTTCTTATTCTTCTTTTACAATAAACCATTTACAAGGACCCTCAAATAGCGCAGTTTTAAGCATCTTACAGGATAATCAGGGATTGATGTGGTTCGGTACCTACGATGGATTAAACTGTTATGATGGTAGAACGATAGATGTATTTCGTACTGATTTTTCCAAGGGCCGAACATTAGATAATAACATTATTTCTCGTATTCAGATTGCTTCAGATGACAAATTATGGGTGCAAAGCTATTCTGGAGTAAACTTATTTTCTACAGATTCTTTATCTGTTATCGATAATTATGTATTTCCAGATGAAGAAGTTATTGTATTTTCTAATCGGAAAGGTGACAGCTGGATTTTGTTGGAAAGCGGAATTTGTATTATTATAACATTACTGTCCACTAAAAATCGCAAATAGTTCTTTGAAATAATTGAATTACAGTTTGTTACAAGAGATTTTCTTGCGCAACGATTTGAAATCATAACTTTGCAGCCTTAACTTAGGCTGTATATGAATAAAGACAAATACGTTTTCGCCCAAATGGTTGAGTTTTTAGACAACTACAAGTTTCTCCGTATCGTAAAGAAGTATGATGGCAACAAGTATGTTAAGCATTTTACTTGCTGGAATCAACTTCTTACTTTGATATTCGGACAATTGTGTAACCGCGAAAGTCTTCGTGATCTGATTGTTGCGCTGAATGCACATCAAGAGAAATGCTACCATCTTGGGGTTGGGAAACATGTCACTCGGAGTAACCTTGCAAAAGCAAATGAGAACCGGGACTACCGTATCTTTGAGGACTTCGCATTCTATATGATAAGCGAGGCCAGAAAGAAAAGAATAAATGACATATTCAAACTAAACGGAAATGTATATGCCTTCGATTCTACAACGATTGACTTGTGTCTGAAACTGTTTCCTTGGGCAAACTTTCGTACACATAAGGGAGGTATCAAAATCCATACGTTGTATGATGTAGAGACTCAAGTACCTGCCTTTATCCATATAACCGAAGCAAAGATAAACGATGTCAAGGCAATGGATGTAATACCTTATGAGTCTGGCTCTTTCTATGTTTTCGACCGTGCATATAACGATTATCATCGTCTCTATAAGATACATATGATGGATTCGTTTTTTGTTGTACGGGCTAAAACAAATATTAAGGCGAAAGTACTCAAATGGAAACGACGTTTACCTAAGAATATACAGTCCTACTGTGAGATTGAACTTACCGGTTTCTATACCCAAAAATCATACCCTGAAACGATTCGTTTGGTGAGGTTTTGGGATGAAGAAGACGAAAGGGAGTTCATTTATCTTAACGTGAGTTCGAAATAAAATTAGAAAATAGCCAGTTGTCCGTCATTGACAAA
>ERZ779705.430-NODE-430-length-38983-cov-43.756140_pt1 | contig 38983 bp, 33 predicted proteins | sample MGYA00511385_ERZ779705 | MGnify/ENA primary metagenome ERZ779705 (study PRJEB29588, sample SAMEA2145301) | human gut metagenome | biome: human gut; feature: human-associated habitat; material: faeces | place: Denmark | collected 2008/2010 ... | reverse complement strand
TTATATCATCTTCATATGCCATCATATATTTTAAGGACATTTACTGAATATCCCTTCATATGCCATCATATATTTTAAGGACATTTACTGAATATCCCTAATTCAATTATCTTCAATTTACCGGCGATCTTTTTTTGTTTCGCTTTATTCGAAAGAATACAGCTCTGAAGGAGTAGTTCGTTTCAATGGAATAACTTGTACCCCATTCTCATCAAAAGCGATTCCATGCTGTTTAAAAGCAGTTTCAACCGTCTTATATGCCAGCTCCGGATGATTGTTGTCTTTGCTCAAATGACAAAGCCAGAGATATTTTAAACCAGCCGGAAAATGTTCAGCAAGATAATTAGCCATCTCGCTGTTACTCATATGTCCGTTAGGACTGGCTATACGGGCTTTCAGATGTTGAGGATAAGGTCCCATCTGCAACATGGTTTCATCATAGTTTGCTTCGAGAATCAGATAATTGGAACGCTCAATATATGCAGCAGCAGTGTCCGTAATATGTCCGATATCGGTTATGAAAGAAAAGGTCTTATCCCCCACGCTGATGCAATATCCTACGTTGTCCGTTGCATCGTGAGGCACTTCGAAACAAGTAATGCTGAAATCTTCTATCTGGATAGTTTCTTCCTTGTTGATAAAACGCCGGTGGGCATTATCCAGTTTTTCGGTCATGCAATAACTCCGATTGATGCCTGCGTGCACTTCCGGTGTAGAATAAATGGGTATGCTATGCTTTTTTGCCAAATGTCCGACAGCTTTAATATGGTCGGCATGATCGTGGGTAATCAAGACGGCACGTATTGTATCCAGGTTCAGTGCATAATCTTTGAAAATCTTCTTTATGCTTCGTATACCGATACCTGCATCTATTAGTATCCCACAAGTCTTTGTTGCCAGATAATAACAGTTGCCACTGCTACCACTGCCCAAACTCAGAAATCGTACTTCCATATATGTGTTTCTTATTTTTAAAAAAGGAACACAAAAGTACAAAAAAGAAAGGAGCTTGCCAATATAGCAGGCAAACTCCTTTCTACAAAATGATGCTCTTTATACAAATTAGAATTCGAAGAATTTCTTTGCGTTATTGTAGCAGATATCTTCTACCATTTGCTGTACACGTTCCATTTCGCATGCTGGAATTTCTCCATTTTCAACATCATTACCCAGCAAGTTACACAATGTACGGCGGAAATATTCATGACGCGGATAAGACAGGAATGAACGAGAGTCAGTAAGCATACCTACGAAACGGCTTAACAAGCCCAGCAGTGACAACGCATTCATCTGTTTTTCCATACCATCTTTCTGATCGAGGAACCACCATCCTGAACCGAACTGAATCTTTCCTGGTATAGAACCATCCTGGAAGTTACCCAACATAGTAGCGATAACTTCGTTAGCACATGGATTCAAATTGTAAAGGATAGTCTTAGTCAGCTTGCCTGAAGTATTCAGCTTATCCAAGAATTTTGCCATAGCTTTTGCAGTAGTAAATTCACCGATAGAATCGAAACCTGTATCAGGGCCTAAAAGCTTAAACATCTTAGTGTTGTTGTTACGGATAGCACCGTAATGGAATTGCTGAGTCCAGCCGGTTTCCCAATCCATTTCAGCAAATACAATCAGCATAGCCGACTTGAACTTCAGGATTTCTTCTTTTGTCAGTTCAGTACCGCCATATACTTTATTGAAGATTGCTCTGATTTCTGCATCTGTATAATCTTCTGCATAGAACTCTTCGATACCGTGGTCAGACAACTTACATCCTTGTTCAGCAAAGAACTCGTGACGCTTACGCAATGCAGCAACCATATCGTCGAATGAAGAAATTGTTACTCCACTCACTTCAGACAGTTTTTCCATGTAAGCACGGAAATCAGCAGGTACTTCTACTGCCATAGCCTTGTCAGGACGCCATGTAGGCAACATCTTGATTTCGAATCCGCTTTCACGAGTAGCGATATGATATTCCAGTGAGTCAACAGGATCATCAGTAGTACAAACTGTTTCAACGTGATAACGGCGCATCAGGTTGCGGGCAGTATATTCAGGAGTTGCCAGCTTAGCATTACATTCGTCAAAAATTTCACGAGCTGTAGACGGATTCAAAATCTTGTCAATACCGAAACAAGTTTTCAATTCCAGATGAGTCCAGTGATATAATGGGTTACGGAATGTATAAGGAACTGTTTCAGCCCATTTTTCGAATTTTTCCCAATCGGTAGTATCCTTACCGGTACAATAGCGTTCGTCTACACCGTTGCTACGCATTGCACGCCATTTATAGTGGTCGCCACCCAACCATATTTCTGTAATTGACTTGAACTGGTAATCGTCTGCTACCATTTTCGGAATCAAGTGACAGTGGTAGTCGATAATAGGCATTTTAGCTGCATGGTTGTGGTACAATTCCTGCGCTGTTTCTGTTTTCAGCAGGAAGTTTTCATCCATAAATTTTTTCATAAAGCTTCGTTTTTAGGTTTATGTTTTTTGTTATGTATTTTCATAAAAAGCAAATCCCGCAAAAGGAATTTATGTTGCTTAACATGTATTTCGTTTTATTTGTCGTTATCGAACACGAAAGTAGAAATTTTATTTGGAATAACAAAATATTTCGTATATTTGCAGCGAATATTTAGTAAAATTAATCTCTGAAAAAGAGGAAGAAAACGTTATTTGTAAATATATATTACTGTTTTATCAACTAGTTTTTTCACCTTTATACCTTTCTTATAAAGAGAGAAGCAAAATTGTAAAAATACGGAACTTAAAATATACAAGTATGAAAGCATTAAACAAAGAAACTGCAAACAAGACAGTTCGTCCAGAAAGAATCATTCAGTTTGGTGAAGGTAATTTTTTACGTGCATTTGTAGATTGGATAATCTATAATATGGACCAGAAAACAGATTTCAATAGCAGTGTTGTAGTAGTACAGCCTATCGATAAAGGTATGGTAGACATGCTGAATGCACAAGACTGTTTGTATCACGTAAACTTGCAGGGACTCGACAAAGGTGAAACTGTAAACAGCCTGACTATGATCGATGTTATCAGTCGTGCCTTGAATCCTTACACTCAGAACGCTGAATTTATGAAACTGGCAGAACAGCCTGAAATACGTTTCGTAATCTCAAATACAACCGAAGCAGGTATCGCTTTCGATCCTTCTTGCAAGCTTGAAGATGCTCCTGCTTCTTCATATCCAGGAAAATTGACTCAGTTGCTGTATCACCGTTATAAAACATTCAATGGCGATATGTCAAAAGGTTTGATCATTTTCCCTTGTGAGTTGATCTTCCTGAACGGACACAAACTGAAAGAAACTATTTACCAGTACATTGAATTGTGGAATTTGGGTGACGATTTCAAGAACTGGTTTGAAAAGGCTTGTGGTGTATATGCTACATTGGTAGACCGTATCGTACCGGGATTCCCACGTAAGGAAATTGCCGAAATCAAAGAAAAACTGCAATACGATGATAACTTGGTAGTTCAGGGAGAAATCTTCCATTTGTGGGTTATCGAAGCTCCGCAGGAAGTTGCTAAGGAATTCCCAGCAGACAAGGCTGGTCTGAATGTATTGTTTGTACCTTCTGAAGCTCCTTACCACGAAAGAAAAGTAACTCTGTTGAACGGTCCTCACACTGTACTTTCACCGGTTGCTTACCTGTCAGGTGTAAACATTGTTCGCGATGCTTGCCAGCATCCGGTTATCGGCAAATATATCAATAAAGTAATGTTTGACGAATTGATGGAAACTTTGAACCTTCCGAAAGAAGAGCTTGAAAAATTTGCTCATGATGTTTTGGAACGCTTCAACAATCCGTTTGTTGACCATCAGGTTACTTCTATCATGCTGAATTCGTTCCCGAAATTCCAGACTCGTGACCTTCCAGGTTTGAAAGTGTACTTGGAACGCAAAGGTGAACTTCCAAAGGGACTGGTATTGGGTCTTGCTGCTATCATTACTTACTACAAAGGCGGTGTACGTGAAGATGGCGCAGAAATTGTTCCAAACGATGCACAGGATATCATGGACTTGTTGAAACAGCTTTGGGCTACAGGTGATACTCAGAAAGTAGCTGAAGGAGTTTTGGCTGCCGAATTTATCTGGGGAGAAAACCTGAACAACATCCCGGGACTGACTGCTGCTGTAAAAGCTGACTTGAACAGCATTCAGGCTAAAGGCATGCTGGAAACAGTAAAATCTATTCTGTAATTAATTGTTAGAAATTCCATAAGAGGAGGAAAAATATCCGCTCATGCAACGGATATTTTCCTCCTTTCTTGTTTTTTTTGTAAAGAGCTATCTCTTTCCCTTACTTCTGCCATAATTCACTTTATATTCTCTTCAGAATAATAAGACTTGTCGAGCAACTATTCATACTTGCAGTTGCTCAAAAAACATGCTGAAGAAAAAATTTTTTTCGTACGAATTTTTAAAAAACATCAAGAATAATTTCCTAAAAGATGCTGAAGTTTTTTACTGAAGAATTTGAATGTACTATTCAAACTCCAAATACCTTTCTCTAAACCTCTCATAAACTTGAGCATAATACTCTGGCAGACATTGTATCATCGTATCCACAAAGTCCTCAAGAGTTACTGCACTTAACTTGTAAGCATACTCTGGCTTCAGATACTCTGTAACTGATCTGATCTCCTTTTCTGTTGACGGATGCTCCTTCGGAGAAAGTACCACAGAATATGAGTCCTTCAAGTTTTCGACTTCTCTGTACCGTTCTGTAAGTAAAAGATTTCTGTAGATCTGTGTTAATTTTATTTTATTTGCTATCAATAGCCCTTCAAATTCCGCACAGAACAGTCCGGTATCAATAAGCATTTGTTTTTGTTCTTCGCAATTATGTGCTTCATTTAATCCGAGTATATCTGTATATTTCGTTTCAATAGCGATTATATATTTCTCGCCATTGTTATCTTGAAATTGGATATAGGCATCCATGGCCGACTTATCTTTTGCGTATTTCTCAATTGGTTTCGGTATAAATTCCAATCCGATTTTTGTTACCACAAATACTGGGATATTTTTAAAGATAGATCTTATAGCAAGTGTCACCTTTTCAGGGTTTTCTTCTAAAAGTAACATCAGAGGATGAAATAGGTTGAATGCCATTGGCATACTCGAAAGCAGATTGTTGAATAATCGAAATTCATCTATCGTTTCATTATCCTTTCGATTTTTAACCCTTTTCTTAGCATACTCAAAAGTTTCTTTCATCAGAAAATTCTTTCCGGAAATTTCACCACCACTAATCATATTACCATATTTTCGTTTGGAAGTTTTTGTCGGTCCAACACCCTCCTCTTCTCCTATTTTCACTCGGTACATCGACTGAAGCAATCTAGCTTTTTTAGTAAAAGCGTTATCGCTTTTACATTGATTTCCCAAATTTAAAATACTTTCCATATGATGATATTATTTTATGCAAATAAGCTTATTTTACCGGAATACGGATGGTTCCAGTTTTTATTCCCTTGGCAGTAGCCTGAAGTTCTATCTCACCAGTTTTTTCTCCCGACTGGACTATAACAGTGAGCATACCTCCGAACGCATGCATTTCCGGCTTGTGGAATAAATCCAGACAAGTAGGATCTCCGTTTGCAGAAGCACGGTACTTACCTGCCCCTTTTACTTTGAAACTTACCAGACGTCCGTCATTCGGGCACAAGTTGCCGTCCTTATCAACAATGCGGAGTGTAACATATGCCAGATCCTTTCCGTCTGCCAGAAGAGAGCTACGATCTGTAACAAGTTCTATATGATGCGGCTTGCCTGCAGTACGAACAGTCTTTTCTGCAACAGGATTCCCCTGTTCGTCGTATGCCACTACTCTCACCTCGCCCGGCTGATAAACTGCGTCATGCCACATCAGGCGATAACGGTTTTCTACTGTTCCGTTCTTGTGTTTAGTCTGACGTCCATAGCTTTTTCCGTTGATGAACAATTCTGCCGAAGGATAGTTCGTATAAACAAAAACAGGAGTCTTTTCACCTTCACGTCCTTCCCAATTCCAGTGCGGTAGGATATGCAGTGTTTCTGCTTCTTTATTCCATACGCTTCGGTACAGATAATAACGGTCTTTTGGAATAGAAGCCAGGTCGATGATACCGAACATTGAACTATGATTTGGCCATGCATTGGTGTCATATGGGCTCGGCTCGCCTAGATAGTCAAATCCAGTCCACACAAACTGTCCGATTGTCCATTCATGATCTTCGGCACGTGCAAAATCAATATCAGGAATGTTAGACCAGTTGCAATATTCCAGATCATATGAAGAAGACTGATGATCATCATACATAGCTCCGGCCTTACGTTCCACCGGGAACTTATATACTCCACGAGAGCTGACAGTAGACGATGTCTCCGAACCTAAAATAATGTTTTGTGGCAAACGTTCGTAAGCTTCATCATATAGGTGAGCACGATAATTCAGCCCCGGAATATCAAGCATTGCAGCAAATCCGTTTGCCAGTACACTTTTCACTTGATCCATACCACAGGTTACCGGACGTGTAGGGTCTTCCCGATGACAGATATCCTGTAAGAACTTTGCTACTTTATATCCTTCCGGACTCCATTGGGTAGGAACCTCGTTGCCGATACTCCACATTACCACACATGGATTGTTCCGATACTGTCGAAGCATGTTTACCATATCCTTTTCCGCCCATTCATTAAAGAAGCGATGGTATCCGTTGTCACACTTGGCGATATCCCATTCGTCGAACGGCTCAAGCATCATCATGAATCCCATTTCGTCGCAAAGTTCGACTAGTTCAGGAGCAGGCATATTATGCGATGTACGGATGGCGTCACATCCCATTTCTTTGAGTAACGTCAACTGATGGCGGAGCGCTGCAACATTAATTGCTGCTCCCAAAGGTCCCAGGTCATGATGATTGCATACTCCCTGAAATTTACGTCGCTTTCCGTTCAGGTAAAAACCTTTGTCGGCTATATATTCAATTGTACGAATACCGAAACGTGTGGAATAAGTATCGAGAAGCGTATCACCTGAATAGATTTTTGATACGGCCTTATATAGGACTGGAGTTTCGGGTGACCAGAGCTTAGGTCGTTCTACGATAAAATTCTGAGTAAAAGGTTGACCGTGATTGATGACTCCTTTGTTCGTTTTGGTTGAAACCACCTGTCCGTCAGCATCCATAATGTCCGTTACCACAGTCAGCTCTGTTTTTCCCGCATTTAAAATCGTTGTACGAAGACAAATAGAAGCATATTCGTCCTTCACGTACGGAGTAGTAATCTGAGTTCCCCATACCGGAACATGGATTTTTTCTGTAGTTACTACATGTACGTTTCGATAAAGTCCCGCTCCCGGATACCAACGTGATGATTGTGGACGATTTTCCAATCGTACGGCAAGTGTGTTATTTTTACCATCTTCATTTACTAGAGAGGTAACGTCACAATAGAAAGAGTTATAGCCACAGGGCCAGAAACAGGCTTCTTTTCCGTTGACAAACACACGAGCCTCGCTCATTGCTCCGTCAAAGATCAGGGTTGTCTGTTTTCCTGGAGTAGAATGAAATGTTGTACGATACCATCCTATGCCTACGTATGGCAAACCACCGGTACGTCCGGTTTTTAAGCTAGCCTGAGTTTCAAAATTCTGTGTAACAGCTACATTTTGTAAGTCGTTGTTCTTATCGAAAGGTCCGAAAATAGCCCAGTCATGTGGAATGTCTACAGTTTCCCATTTGGCATCATTGAATGCTGGCATTTCAGCATTGCTAACCTCTCCTTTGGTAAATTTCCATCCTTTTTCCAGCAGATATTCGCTTCGCTGTGCATGGAGATTTAGAGCCAGGCAAAATCCCATGGTTATGAGATAAAATGTCTTCATGTGTGTTTCCCTTAATATTGTAATGTTAATATTTTTTGTATCAAAACCCTTAGTTATCTAATGGAGGTCAAGTATTTCAGAATACTTATATCTTCCTATCTTTTCCGCCATCAGATTATAAGGATTTAACAAAGATACAATTTCTTAACAGAAGACAAAGTATCGTTTATAGAATATTGTCACAAAAGTTTTACCTCATAGAAATAGAATACTCATTTCTGGCCATAAAAATAAGCAGCTGTAGCTCCTCCATCTACCAAAAAATCAGCTCCGGTAATAAAGGCTCCCCGATTACTCATCAACAATTCGGCAACATTTGCCACTTCATCTGCTGTTCCCGGACGATGTGCCGGACATTGGGCAAACATCTTCTTATAAAATTCTCCACGTACACCGTTGAACTCATCAAGAGCCAATGGGGTAACAATGATGCCCGGAGAAATAGAATTAATACGCGCTCCTCTTCTACCCCATTTTACGGCTTCCGACATAACACGTTTTACATTACAACGTTTAGCCAACTGGTATGCATGAAGTGTATCATTGATATGTTGTGGTTGCAAAACTTCGAGATCCAATAGTCTTTCAGTTGGCGTACAAGCCAGCAGCTCATCAGTTTCCGCACCAAGTGCTGGCAGACGATGTCCGGATTGACTGGAGATTGTAACGCCTGTACCTCCCCACATGATGACTTTTCCGACCTCTTCCAACAATACAGCCGTGCCATACAGGTCGACTTTCAGAATAGTTTCTATTGATGCTTGTGAAGGAGAAACTCCCGCAGCATTGACCAGCATGGCTATTTCTCCATATTGCTGTGCCGTGTCAATCAGATGTAGAATGGACTCGCGGGATGATAAGTCCATCTCCACCGGAAGCACATCAAATCCGGCACGGTTCATCGTATCGGCCACGGACTGTGCATTCTCCATTCGTTTGTCACCGACTACAATCTTCATTCCATATCCCATCCGTCGGGCTATCGCCATACCGATTTGTCCGGCACCTGTAAGTATCATTACTTCTTTTTCCATATCGCATATATTATATTGATTCCTATTGCAAAATTATCCTTTACTATTTTACTGATAGTTATACAAAACACAGAATAATTTCACAGATTCACAGATGGTGTAATTTGTCAGTATTGCAGATTATTGTCAATGATATAAAACACAGATTTACTGCATAGAAACACTGCTTTTCTTTTGTTATATAACGATGGAGTAAGAATCCTTTCTTATATTTGTAATATAAATATCTCCCGATGAAAACAGAATTATTAAATTTCGATACCATAACTGAATATGATGATATGCTTGGTGTAGAAACCTTGCATCCACTAGTAAGTGTGATAAATCTTTCAAAAGCGAAACCGATGCGGCATATGCGACATACGTTCGGTTTTTATGTAGTTTTTCTGAAAGACGAGAAGAACTGTGATTTGATTTATGGCCGACAACGGTATGACTATCGGAAAGGATCGGTTGTCTGTCTTGCACCGGGACAAGTCATTGGAATAGAAGATACAGGTGAAATCTTCCAGCCTCAAGGTTATGCATTGTGTTTTCATCCTGATCTGATTCGCGGAACCAACCTTGGACGTGCCATGAGTGAATATACATTTTTTTCTTATGAAGTGAACGAAGCCTTGCATCTCTCGGAACAAGAGCGTCATACATTTATAGATTGTCTGATAAAGATTCAGGAAGAACTACAACATTCTATCGATCGAATGAGCAAGCGGCTGATTGCTAATCATATTGAATTATTGCTAAACTATTGCCTGCGCTTTTACGAACGACAGTTTATCACCCGACAAGATGCTCACCGCGATATTCTGACACGTTTTGAAAAGCTCCTCGACCAGTATTTTGCAGGTGACAATGCCATGCAAAAAGGATTGCCTACAGTAAAATATTGTGCAAGCGAGCTTTGTCTTTCGACGAATTATTTTGGTGATCTTATTAAAAAAGAAACAGGGAAAACTGCATTAGAGTATATACAAGATAAAATTGTCGGCATAGCAAAGGTACAATTGCTCATTCCAGCTCATTCAATCAGCCAGGTTGCATACCAACTTGGTTTTCAATATCCTCAGCATTTTACCCGAGTATTTAAAAAAGCTACGGGAATGACACCGAACGAATATCGGAATATAATAGGTGGATGATTCTCGTTTTAGCATAAAATTTGTTACATTTGTCAGAAATAAAATCTGATTTTATGAACTGCAAACTACTATCCGTTGCCGTATTTCTGACACTTATGCTGACTTCTTTGCTGGCTGGCCGTCACAATTATTGTAAGGCTAGGAATGAAATAACAGCCGATTTGAATCAGGCTTTGGCACAAACTCTCAAAGAGCGAAAAGATTATATCATTACTCAAGATACAATCAGGGCGTACAAACAACTTCGCAAGACTTCAGGAGGACAGGTACTGATTGCTGTTTCCGATGAACGGTTTTGCCGTTACCTGAAAGATAAACGTCTTCAGCAGGCGGCATTTATTACATTCGATGTGGTTGATAGCGATTTTCAGGATAATTCTTTGGATGAACAAGCTGTCTGTAGTGACACGCTGATAGTAAAGGATAAACATGCAGGAGAAACACTTGCCTTAAAAGGATATGCCCGCTTGTCGGTTGCCAGTATATTGGGTATGTCGGATCAGCGCATTCCGGCTGCCTGCATGATTTCGGCTTTCCTTTGGGCGATGCTGTCGTGGCTCTATCTGAGGAAGAAACAAGAAGGCTCGGAAGCTGTCACCGGTTTTGGAGGATTGGTTTATTCGGAGGTGGACCAGCGGTTTTATACGGCGGCACACACTCCTATCCGCTTTACTCCAATGCAACAGCAGCTCATGTTGTTATTCTGGAATGCTCCGTCACATTCACTGACTAAAGAGGACATTTGCGCAGCACTCTGGCCCAAGAAAGAGGATGCCAATGATACACTTTATACGCTTATCCGCAGGCTGAAGCCGATTGTAGAGGAACATACTAATCTGAAAATCGTAGCAGACAGAGGTCGGAACTATTCACTGGAAATCAATAAGATATAAAACTGACACTGAAATGTCAGACAAATGTCAGTGTTTGTTCTGGCTGTCATTTATCTCTACCCTCTACATTTGTTTCCGGAACATCAAAACAGAAACAAATGGAATGGCTAACAAATCAGTTTCAAGGTAATGCCTCTGTAGAGGATTCCTTGGTATATGGCATTAGTCGGGCTGCCCGAAAAGCCTGCGCCGGTATCACATTTATTCTTTTTTCGCTTGCAGCATCTGCACAGACAGCCGAGCAAAGTATCGAACTGGGAGAAGTGGAAGTAAAAGCTGCACGGATTGTTCATAAAACAGACGGCCTGCTGCTCTACCCTTCCGATGCTCAGAAAGAAGCGTCCAGTTCAGGATATAGTGTCTTGCAGAAACTCAGTCTACCTAATATCCGTATCGATGAAGATGCCCGTAATGTGTCTACTATCGACAATAAAGGAAGCGTACAGTTACGTATCAACGGCATTATTGTAGATCAAGCCGAGATGTTATCACTCGATCCGAAAAGCATCCGTAAGATAGATTTTATTGACAATCCCGGTGTCCGTTATGGTGATGGTGTCGCTTATGTTATCGATATTACGACACGCAACCAGTGGATACACAGTCGGTACATCCCTGAGTCAGTCACTGAATGCCGAAAACGGGAACTATACAGTCTATGGTAAGTGGAATACGGGAAAAAGCGAACTTTCGTTGAACTATGATTTCGGATATAAGGATTTTGACGGTAATCGGATGGAGGAAACAGCCTATTATCACTTGAATGATGGATCAGTCTATACCATTCAACGTAACGATATTGCGTCACGCAGCCGGAGATTCAATAATCGTGTGAAGCTGACCTACAATTTAGCTGATTCTACCCGTTATGTATTTCAAGCATCGCTCAGTGGTGATTTCAGTCACGTACCAGGCGACTTCAATCGGAAAAATGTAGTGGACGGGACGAATGAGTACGTCGCTACCCAACAAGACAACAGCCGGACGGGAAGTCCGGTTCTCGACCTATATTATTTCCAGCAGCTTACCCCCAGACAGTCGGTCACGCTGAATGCTGTAGGTACTTATATTGATACAAATTCCTCTACCAGTTACGATGAAGGCTCTCCCTACCGATACAATGTGGACGGAAAGACTTATTCTCTGATGAGTGAAGCTATCTACGAGAATAAGTTGAAACCTTTTACCCTTTCTGCTGGTATCAATTACAGTCAGAAATACACGAACAATACGTATACGGGTGATGTTTCTTCGCTTACCCTCATGCACAATAACCGCTTCTATCTGTTTTCCGAGATAAAAGGCTATTGGGGTAAACTACGTTATTCGGCAGGCGTAGGTGCAAGCTACCTGCACTACCGCCAACAGGAGCATACGTACGACTACTGGACGTTTTGTCCGAAGGCGGCACTGAGCTATGATTTCACCAATGCACTGCAAGTAAGCTATAATTTCCAGTCGAACGAGCGTACTTCCCGCATAGCCATGATCAGCGATGCCATGATCCGTACCAACAGTATGGAATGGACTGCCGGAAGTCCTGACCTCAAGCCCAACAGAGAAACATATCACACTCTCAGACTATCGTATTTCGAGGCCCGCTTACAGGCATACATCGAAGGCTTTTATAAGATATGTCATCGCCCGAACATGGCGGTGTACGAACGGACGGCAGACGATCAGTTTATCTATACCCAGCGCAACCAGAAAGAAATAGATGCCTTGCAGACAGCAGGATATGTCAATTATTGGTTGCTGCCCGATAAACTTTCCGTAGCCTTATACGGCGGATTGTTCCGTTGTTTCAACTTCGGATATGACTACACTCACTGTTATACTTCTTATTTTCTGACGGGAAATGTTCACGCTTATTTGGGAAACTTTTCGCTTCAAGCATATGCCGACAACGGATGGCGTTTCCTGGAAGGAGAATCTAAGGGATATAATGGAAGCAGCATCCTGCTGAAGGGCTCCTATCAGTATAAATCCTGCCAGTTTTCCCTTGCCTGGCAACTGCCATTGATGCAGAGGTATAAGATGTTCGAAACAGATATCTTGAACCGCAATCTTCAGAAATCGACAGCTCTTTACAGCACGGACATCTGTAATCTCGTCAGTCTGACAGTTACATGGAGGTTACACAAAGGACGTAAATACCGGACGGTCAATAAAACTATTCAGTTGAAGGACAGTGATACGGGAATTATCCGATGAGATATTAAAAGTGGAATCTCAGTCCGACGTTGAAGTGAAGGCGGAAGATACCGGTGCTTCCGTCTTCGTCATTCGAATTACCAAACTTATCTTCAGGAAGTGAACCAGAAACATAGCCAATGTTAGCCCCTATCCCAATAAGATCGGACACATGATACTCTGTACCGAGCAAAAAATTATACCCTACACCTGATGCGGAAACACTTCCACTGGCTTTTACAGATTCCCGATAATTGAAATATCCGATGCCAAGCTTTTCTTCTATCGACCATTGGCGAAACCGCTGTTTCATCACAAACTGCGGAGCTATGTATGCCAACTTGACTGCAAAATCTATGTCAGACAGTGAATACGATGATTTATAACCGGAATACATCAATCCGGCTCCGAATCCACTTTCCGTCATCCAGTCGTAACCAGCCATCCAGTCTATACCCCGCTTAGGATGTCCTGTTGCATCTAATGGCATATAAAATTTGCTGACAATGCAGGAATAGCCGATGTTGGCATAGAATGTATTGTGCCTGAAACGGGACGGCTCATCGCAGTTGCATTCTTTCGAATCCCAAGCAGGAGTTACAGCCCTTGTATAAATTTCATGCGTCTTGGTTTCATCAATTAATAGCATATTTCCGGCAATTTGGTGGCAACTGCTCCATATCGACGGCTTCCGATGCTCTGTCAGTGCAAGTGCGTTTCCACCGCTTTGTGCCGTTTCTTTTTTTGCCAGCGCTATTACCTGATCGTACTGGCATTGGGTACTTAGACCGGAATCTAAAACTTTTACCCTACCAATCAGTTTAGCAGATTGCGGAACAGAATCGCCTACTTCATATAAGTGAACTTCTTGTGCCGTTACAATAGGAGTATGAGTACTTTTTATCTCTGTTAGAACTTTGGGAGCACAGCTACCCAAAAATAAAGTCAAAAGATATAAGACAGAAGATTGAATGATTTTTTTCATATATTCAGATTTAAATGGTTTAATTATTACATCATCGAAACCCACACAATACCCAGTACAACCGATACAATGGTGGCTATCAGTCCGGGCATCATAAACGAATGGTTCAGCAGGTATTTGCCTATTCGTGTCGTTCCAGTAGTATCAAAGTTTATGGCGGCTATCACTGTCGGATAGTTGGGTAGGAAAAAATAACCGTTCACAGCTGGGAAAAGCGCGATAAGCATATAAGGAGAAATGCCTAGTGCTATGCCGAGCGGTAACAGAGAACGAACGGTAGCTGCCTGACTGAACAACAAGATGGACATCAGGAACAAGGCCACACCAAACAGCCAAGGCATATCGGTAACAAGGCCGAAAATATTCTCTTTCATCACTTTCATGTTTCCTGCGATGAAGGTATCTCCCATCCATGCGATACCAAAAATTGCAACTACGGCCTGCATTCCTGCATTGAAAACAGAACCTTTTGCTGCCTTTATACCATCTGTTTTTGTGAATAGCAAAATGAGTGAGGCGGCAGAAAGCATCAACACTTCGATAATGTGCGACATCTCCATTTGAACTTCACCTTGAGCTGTTGTAAATGTCGGGCGGAGTCCGTCGATAGATCCGAATAAAACAATTCCTATCGTGGCAGCCAAAAAGAGAATGACAGAAGTAAGTGCCTTACCATGGCTTGCCACTTCCGTGGTATGATAACCATCACCGGAAATTTCACCAGCAGCCAGTCGTCTTTGATATTCAGGATCATCTTTCAGTTCCTTGCCGACTTTCATCGAATACAGTGCACCGAGAAGAACTCCAGCCAGCGTACAGGGAATGGAAATCTTCAGGATATCGAACAGCGAAATGTTATATCCGGCAAGCATACTGAGCATAGCAACCGTTGCTGCCGATATCGGGCTGGCAGTAATAGCCTGCTGCGAAGCGATAACTGCGATACCCAGCGGACGTTCAGGACGAATACCTGTATCTTTGGCAACCTCGGCAATAACGGGAAGAACAGAATAAGCCACATGTCCTGTTCCTGCAAAAAAGGTAAAAAAGTAAGTCACAAACGGGCTTAGCAATGTAATATGATGCGGGTTCTTTCGCAAAATCTTCTCTGCCCATTTCACCATTAGGTCCAGTCCGCCTGCTGCTTGCATACAACTTGCTGCCGCAATGACAGCAACAATCATAAGCATTACATCTATCGGAGGTGCAGTGGGTTGAAGTCCGAATACAAAGGTCAGCACAGCAAGACCAAGTCCGCCCAATATTCCCAGTCCGATACCGCCTACTCTTGCACCGATAATTATCGCCACAAGGACAAATAATAATTGTAATAGCATAAGAATCTTTATGAAATAATTAATACAAGTTTTATTCTTTTCTCCAGCCGTAGTCGTTGTGATAAACCATCAGCTTACTCATTCCGCCGTCGATGGTCAGGCATTGTCCGTTGATGAAAGAATTGCGTTTGTCGCAGAGAAACTCTACAGCACGGGCGATATCTTCAGGCTCTCCTACCCGTTGTGACGGATGTTGCATGATATCTCCTTCAGTGTAGTCGGGAACATAACTTTCGCCGTGGAACTTACCTGTATCAATCCATCCCGGTGCTATAGCATTGACACGGGCTATACCGGCGAGGCTTACGGCAAGCGCATGGGTCAGTGCGGTAATGCCTCCTTTGGCTGCCGTATAAGCTTCTGTATCGGACTGTGACTGAAACGCACGGGTTGAGGAAAGGTTTACGATGGAGCCGACACCGGCAAAATGGTGCATGAAGAGCTTGCTAAGCAGATAAGGAGCTGCAACACCGACGCGCTGTACATACAAGAAATCATCGTAACTACATCCGCTGAGGATTCCTCCTTTCATCAAGCAAGCATTGTTTATCAGGCAATGTATTCCTTGTGGAGTTTCTTCTATCACTCTCGCCGCAAACTTTTGCAATACTTGTTCGTCGGCAATATCTCCTGTAAAGCCATAAACATTCATTTGTTTGGCACATAATTTTTCCGTTACAGTCGCAACGGCATCCGCATCCATATCTATAAAATAGACGGCATCACCTTGCGATGCAAAATACTCTACCAGGCAGCGCCCTATCCCTTTGGCTCCGCCAGTTATAACTATTGTTCTCATTGATTGTTATTTTCTTGTTTGCAAAAATACGGAAATTCATGAGTTCTCCCTATCTTTGTGCCCGATTTTATCAACCGTAACTAGCATGAAACCACAATTATTGATAGCATCTCCTGTATCTGGAAGCGGAAAAACTACTTTTACGCTGGGATTGTTGCGTGTTTTGCAGCAGAGGGGATTGCGTACACAAACGTTTAAATGTGGCACTGACTGCATAGATACTCAGTATCATTCCATTGCTGCTGGTTACGATTCTGTAAATCTAGATGCCTGGCTGGCATCCGACAGTCATATCCAGTCTGTTTATAATAAATATGCAGAAAAGGCAGATGTATGTATAACTGAGGGGAGTATGGGACTCTTTGATGGCTATAATCGTATGCAAGGGAGTAATGCTCATATTGCGCGATTATTGAAGATACCCATAATATTAGTGGTCAACGCACGTGCAACTGCATATTCAGTAGCGCCTGTATTGTATGGATTCAAACATTTCAAGAATTTGGTTCATGTAGCAGGTGTTATTTTTAATCAGGTTGCTTCATCCGTTCATTTAAATTTGTTGCGTGAAGCTTGCGTCGATGCAGGTGTAGAATGTCTGGGATATTTACCTATAATAGATGATTTTAAATTGCCTTCCCGCCATTCTGGCTTGACACTAGCAGCCAGGCGTTCTATAGACGAACAAATAGACCAGATCGCTTCTCTAGTGGACAAATATGTGAATGTAGATAAGTTGTTAAGTTTATGTGAACGCATTTTCCCCTGTCAGCATATTCTTCCTTACACATCTGATTCGGAATTAGAAAACAGACCGATAACAAACAGTAAAAAGTTACGTATAGCTATCGCACGCGATCCGGCCTTTTGTTTTTTATCGCGTGAAACGATTGATTCCTTATCACGAAACGGACAAATTACCTATTTTAGTCCTGTATATGGCAGTGACCTTCCGGAAGCTGATCTGGTTTATATTCCAGGAGGATATCCGGAATTGTTTGCACGTCAGCTATATCGCCGGAAACGATTATTCGGACAGCTTCGCAACTATATTGAGAATGGAGGCAAACTGCTGGCCGAATGTGGGGGAATGCTCCTGCTTTCACACTCTATAACCGCACGTCGTGGGGGAACTGCCTATGAAATGGCTGATATCTTTCCTTTTAATTTTACAGTGACCGATTCGCGAGTATGTACTGGCTATCGTCAAATGAATTACCGGAAACTGATGCTGCGTGGCTATGAATCTCATTATACAGAGCAGCTTGTAACGTCTGAAAATTTAATTCTGGCAGCATCAGTTTATACAATGCGTGGTAATACAGTACCATCTTCGTTCTATCGGCATAATAATGCTTATGCCAGTCTTGTACGCTGGTATTGGGGAGTAAATGATATGCTGGATTTATGGAGTGATGAAGATCTTTTATAGTCGGTCTTTAAAAACTGATATTTATTCCAGCCATAACTGTTGCCCGTGGCATCGGATATCCAGCATTAATCTCATATTTTTGCGCCAGCAAGTTCTCACCGCGTGCCCAGATATTCAGCCAGCGGCAAGCTTGATATGAAGCCCGTATGTTCCATAAAACAAATTCTTCTGTTTTAATTGGATCGGTTTGTGTATAAAGTCCGGAGATATATTGTATGCCAGTAGATATATTCCAATGTCTATAGTTAAAGTTAGCTCCTGTATAAAGTTTGTGCTTTGGGGCGGCCAAAACAGGATTTTTCATATGCAGATAACTATAATTCCCGTCGACAGACCAATATTGACTGATACGCCAGGCTGCTTGTAGTTCTATTCCGGAATTCTCTATTTCGCCGGAATTCTGATTTAGCATACCACTACCATTGGGATTGGGAAGAGTTTCAATAAGATTTTTTCCGTCAATGTAAAACAAGTTTACTCCATAAGTTAATCTGCCGTTCATCAATTGTTGCGAAAAAGCCAATTCATAATTCCACATGGATTCCGGTTGTAAATCGGGGTTCTGTGGCGGAAACATATACATCTCCCGTAGAATCGGGTAACGGAAGCCCTTCGATGCAGAAGCTTTCATTTCGATCGTATGGGGCAAATGAAAAGCTAGTCCTGCCTGTGGTACCCATTCCAATCCAACACGTGAATGATGATCTGCGCGAAGTCCGGCATTGAAAGTCAGCCATGTTCCTATATTTTGGCGCAGATCAACATAGCCAGCCAATTCGTTTTCATGCTTGTTTACCAGATCTGATGTTGTACCTATATGCTCTCCACTTACATATTCATTCCAAGCCTTACCTCCGTATCGAAACCAGTCAATCCCTGCTGTTATTCGGTTTCCCTTAAAAAACTGCATACTCTGATAGAGTGAAACTCCCATCATATTATCCCGTGAGTTGAAACGCCCATCCTGAGGTTTCTCTTCTTTCGAAGGAGTATATCCGTCGTTAATCCAATGTTTTCCCCAATTGTAAAAAAAACTCAGACCTCCGGATGTCTGTTCATAGTTGTTTTCAATAGCGAATGAAGTTACCCCTCTCGTAATACGCTGGTCACCGTCGAGCAACGGAGCCGTTATCGGTCCCGGATATGATGCATTGAAATGGGTTATGTTTATATCTCCTCGCAAATTCCAGTTGCTGGTCATTTCATAGCCTAATTTTGCATACCCCCCGTATTGTTCGAACTCCATATTATCACGATGTCCGTCTGTACGATTATACGAACCTGACACTACACTGGAAAAACGTCCTTTACGAATACGGCTGGTGAATTCTGATTCCAATGTGTTGTAAGAACCATATCCCATGTGAATGTTAGTATTTACACTGTTGTCATGCATTTTTCGGGTGACAATATTTATTACGCCACCCATTGCATTGGAGCCATAGAGTACGGATGCCGGACCTCTTAGAACTTCTACCCTGTCGGCAAGAAATGATTGGTAAGCATCTGCTATAGGGTGACCGAATATACCGGCATATTGTGGATGACCGTCAATCATAACCATTAATCTGCCTGTTCCGCCACTTAGACCACGCAGCGAAATACCTCCGGCAGCACCAGTTGAAACCCCATATCCCATGATACCTCTTGAGGTGACAAATAGTCCCGGAATTTGTTCGGTAAGCACAGGTAATAAAGAGGGTTGCATGGCATGTTCTATGTCGATGCGGTTGATTACGGAAACAGTTTGTGAAAGATGGCGCACATCTGTCTCGTTACGGCTTCCTGTAACCACTACCTCTCCTATTTCATAAACTTTGCTTGCACGAATTGTGTCATGTTTTTGTTCTTGCGACATCCCTGGGGTACAGATCAGGTTCAAAAAGCCTGCAAAAACAATTGTTTTTCTTATATTGGTTATTCTATCCATTACTGATTTTGATTTTGATGGCAAAGATACCCTATTTCAGGATATAATACTTACCTCGATTACTGATTATGTTTACTTTATTACGGTTTCTTAGATAAGAAGTGATGTTTTTATAAGCAGTTTATTAGTTTATATAGATTGTACGCGCATTTCTTTTCAGACAAAATACAAGAAAAGTAATGTAAATATTAGAGAAAAAATCATATCTTTGCATTATGATTGAATTAGCAAAACATATTGAAGTATTACTCCTGGAGAACGATTGCGTGATTGTTCCTGGTCTGGGAGGCTTTATAGCTCACTATCGTTCGTGTGTATACAACGAAGATACGGGAGAGTTTTGTCCGCCGGCACGTACAATCGGCTTTAATCCTCAACTTGTCATGAATGACGGTTTGCTTGTACAGTCTTATATGCAAGCATATAATACGGATTTTCCTGATGCAACCCGCAAGATAGAAAAGCTCGTACAGAAACTGAAAGAAGATATTTACCGATACGGACATATATATTTGAACAATGTAGGTACGTTGTATTATAATATGAACGGAGTATATGAATTTGAACCGGAAGCAAATGGTTTCTTTACTCCCTCATTATATGGACTTCAAGGATTCACATTTCCAAAGTTGTCACCAGAGAATGTACCTCAGGAGAAACCTTTAGTCGAATATGCTATGCCCCGCACGGTAAAGACCAGTACACGCCGTTCGTCCTTTCATTATCGCAGATGGAGTAAGAACATAGTAGCAATAGCAGCTGCAATATTGTTGTTTTTCTTGTTTTCTATTCCAGTGGAAAACACCTACTTGGATGATGCTGAATATGCTTCTTTAGGTTCGACTGGATTATTTGATGCTATTAAAAATCATTCTATGGCATCAAGTATTATTACGGTCTCTCCTTCTGTTCAGCAACAGGAAAAGAAACAAAAAACAGTAAAAAAACAATCTGTAAAGAATAATATCAATACACTGAAACCGGTTGCTGTGAAAATTGAAAAAGTTGCAGCTCCATCGGCAAAGCCGGCAGCACATGTTGTAAAGGATGTGAAGCAACCAGTAGAAAAAAAGACTCCTGCAGCTAATAAAGTGCCACAAAAAGCGACTACAAAAGCTGGCAGTTATATTATAGTTGCAAGTCTGGCAACAAATAGTGATGCAATGCAAGTCGTAAAACAAATGCAGCAAAAAGGTTATAAGGAAGCGCAAATTCTGGAATCGGACGGACGTTTCCGTGTTGCAATCAACCGATATACTAATCAGACTGATGCATATAAGCAGATTAAAGAATTGAAGAGAAATGCAGATTTTGCGTCAGCATGGGTGCTTACAACTAAATAAACCGAGAATAATCACATTATGAAAAGAGTCAGATGTCCGAAATGTGACAACTACATACAATTTGATGAAACAAAATACGAAGAAGGTCAGTCATTAGTATTCGTATGCGATAATTGTAAAAAACAATTTGGTATCCGTATTGGAAAATCCAAACTGAGTGCAGGTTCCCGTCGTGAAGAAGTCGTTGATGAGAGAGAAGGAACGCAAGATTTTGGCAACGTGATAGCTATAGAAAATGTTTTCGGCTATAAACAAGTGCTCCCTTTGCATGAAGGTGATAATATAATAGGTCGCCGTAGTAAAGGGAATGAAATTGATATTCCTGTAGAAACAAATGATCCAAGCATGGATCGCCGGCATTGCGTGCTGAATGTAAAGCAAAACAAACAAGGTAAAATCGTATATACCTTACGGGATAATGACAGCATAACAGGAACTTTCCTGATGAATGAACTTTTAGGTCCCAAAGATCGTGTACGTATAGAAGACGGAGCCATTTTTACTCTTGGAGCAACTACGCTCATTTTACGAGCAGCAGAAGAAAAATAAATTTTTATATATTAAGGATAACTAAACTAAATAACCTAACTTTTTAACCTAACTTTGTTATGGCATCAAACAACGTAATGATTGTACGCCACAAGCTATTGGAAAAACTGGTCGCTTTGTGGAAGGAAAACCAGCTAGTTGAAAAAATAGATCGTGTTCCTTTGGAATTCAGTCCTCGCCGTTCTCAACCTGTAGGACGCTGCTGTATTCATAAAGAACGCGCCGTAACGAAATATAAGTCACTTCCGTTGCTGGGCTGGGATATGTCTGATGAAACGGATGAACTGACTCCTCTATCGGAATATGCCCGTCAGGCATTGGATCGTAGAAACAAACTTAAAGAAAATATTCTGTGTGTTATAGATGAAGCATGCTCTTCTTGTGTACAGGTTAATTACGAAGTAAGTAATCTGTGCCGTGGTTGTGTGGCCAGAAGCTGTTATATGAACTGCCCGAAAGGAGCTGTACATTTCGACAAGAAAACAGGACAGGCACATATTGATCATGATACTTGTATCAGCTGTGGTATTTGTCATAAAAGTTGTCCTTATCATGCGATTGTATATATTCCGGTACCTTGTGAAGAAGCATGTCCGGTAAAAGCAATCAGCAAAGATGAAAATAATATAGAGCACATAGACGAAAGTAAATGTATTTATTGCGGAAAGTGTTTGAATGCATGTCCGTTTGGTGCAATCTTCGAGATATCTCAGGTGTTTGATGTGTTGGAAGCAATACGCCGTGGTGAACAGGTGGTTGCAATTCCGGCTCCTTCTGTACTGGGACAGTTCGATGCAACTATCGACCAGGTTTACGGAGCTTTGAAAGAGGTAGGCTTTGCTGATGTAATAGAAGTTGCCGAAGGAGCTATGCAGACAACAAGCAATGAGGCACACGAATTACTTGAAAAGCTGGAGGAAGGACAAAAGTTTATGACAACCTCATGCTGTCCTTCATATATTGAGCTAGTAAACAAGCATATTCCTGCTATGAAGCCTTATGTGTCAGGTACAGGCTCTCCTATGTATTATGCTTCACGTATCGCCAAAAAGAAATATCCGGAAGCAAAAGTTGTTTTTATAGGTCCGTGTATTGCAAAGCGTAAGGAAGCACAGCGTGATGAGTGTGTAGACTACGTAATGACATTCGAGGAATTACATTCAGTATTCCGTGGATTAGGTATTGAACTGGCTCAAGCCAATCCGTATAAGGTTGCCTATGAATCTGTTTGTGAAGCCCATGGCTTTGCACAAGCTGGTGGTGTTGCAGGAGCAGTTAAGTCATATTTGGGTCCTAAGGCAGATGGTATAAAGATGCTGCAGTTCTCAGACTTCAACAAGAAGAGTATCGGACAGATGCGTGCATGGGCTAAGACAGGAAAAGTGGATGCCCAATTCATCGAAATGATGGCATGCGAAGGAGGATGTGTAACAGGACCAAGTGCTTATAATGATTCTGTTTCAGGAAAACGCCAGTTGAATCAAGATTTGCTGAAGCGTACGCTGAAATATGAAAATTATAAAGAAGAATAATCTCTTCTCTACCTTATGAGAAGTTTAATAGAACGTCTTCATCGGGAGCATACACTGGCTCCCGATGAATTTCGTATCTTATTGAGTCAGTGTAATGATAAGGATTTATCCTATATTAATGCTCTTGCAAGAGAAGTTTCACATGCTAGCTTTGGAAACCGGATTTTTATCCGGGGACTTATTGAAGTTGGCAACCGATGTAAGAATGACTGCTACTATTGTGGTATCCGGCGTAGTAATCATCTGATAGAACGCTATCATTTGGATGAAGAAACGATTCTGGCGTGTTGCCGACATGGTTATGAGCTGGGATTCCGGACGTTTGTTCTTCAGGGAGGAGAAATGAATGATGATGAAATGATTATACGTACTGTAGCCTCTATTCGAAAAGAGTTTCCAGACGTAGCAATTACACTTTCATTAGGAGAAAAAGAAACATCTGTATACGAACGTTTTTTCCAGGCTGGAGCTAACAGATATTTACTTCGTCACGAAACGCATAACGAGCTTCATTATCGCAAGCTTCACCCTGAAGCTATGTCTTTGTCCAACCGTCTGAGGTGTCTGGCAGACTTGAAGCGTATTGGTTTCCAGACAGGAACAGGGATTATGGTAGGAAGCCCATATCAGACTATTGATAATTTGATAGAAGATATCCTTTATATCGAAAACCTTCAACCAGAAATGATCGGTATTGGACCGTTTCTTCCACATCATGATACTCCTTTTGCAATGATGCCTTCGGGAAGTTTGAACCAGACACTGCTCCTACTCTCCATTTTCCGTCTGATGCATCCTCATGCTTTAATTCCTTCTACAACAGCACTTGCTACCCTTTCTCCAGAAGGACGAGAAAAAGGCATATTGGCAGGAGCTAATGTGGTAATGCCTAACCTCTCTCCTGTCATACAACGGAGTAAATATTCCTTATACGATAATAAGGCTTCTCTAGGTGCTGAAGCAGCCGAAGGGCTTCTGCTGTTGGAACAGCGGCTGAAAGTAATAGGATATGTCATAGATAAGGGTCGAGGAGATTACAACGCATACTAAACATCGTTTTATTATTAAATATAAAGTCAATTATGTATAAAATAGATTCACCTCATGCAGAAGAATTCATCAATCACGATGAAATCATGGCTACACTGGATTATGCAAAAGCCAACAAAGACAATCGTGAGTTGATTCGTTCTATCATAGATAAAGCTCGCGACTGTAAAGGGCTTTCTCATCGTGAAGCCGCCGTTCTGTTGGAATGTGACGACAATGATTTGTTGGAAGAAATATATGCACTGGCACGCGAAATCAAACAGCGCTTTTACGGTAACCGTATTGTTATGTTTGCTCCGCTTTATTTGTCAAACTACTGTGTAAACAGTTGCGTATACTGTCCTTACCACATTAAAAACAAGTCGATTGCCCGCAAGAAGCTTACTCAGGATGAGATTCGCCAGGAAGTCATTGCATTGCAAGATATGGGACATAAACGTCTTGCTATCGAGGCTGGTGAAGATCCGCTGCATAATCCGATAGAATATATCCTGGAATCTATAAAGACCATTTACAGCATTAAGCATAAAAATGGAGCTATCCGTCGTGTGAATGTAAATATAGCTGCAACAACAGTCGAAAATTACCGTCGTTTGCACGATGCAGGAATTGGAACTTATATTTTGTTTCAGGAAACTTATCATAAAGAGAACTACGAAAAACTTCATCCACGCGGACCCAAAAGTAATTATGCATATCATACAGAGGCAATGGACCGCGCTATGCAGGGAGGTATCGATGATGTAGGAATAGGAGTACTATTCGGACTTAATACATATCGGTACGATTTTGTTGGTATGTTGATGCATGCTGAACACTTAGAAGCTACATACGGAGTAGGACCTCATACTATTAGTGTTCCTCGTATCTGTTCGGCCGATGACATCAATGCATCCGATTTTGAAAATGCTATTTCAGATGAGATCTTCCAGAAAATTGTGGCTGTGATCCGTATCAGCGTTCCTTATACAGGTATGATTGTTTCTACTCGCGAATCTCAACGCTCACGAGAAAAAGTATTGGCATTAGGAGTTTCTCAACTTAGTGGAGGTTCACGTACAAGTGTTGGTGGATATGTACACGAAGAAACTCCCGAAGAAAATTCAGCACAGTTTGATGTAAGCGATCGCCGTACTCTTGATGAAATAGTATCCTGGCTGTTGAGATTAGGGTATATCCCCAGCTTCTGTACAGCGTGTTATCGAGAAGGTCGTACGGGAGACCGTTTCATGTCGCTGGTAAAAACCGGACAAATAGCCAATTGTTGTGCTCCAAATGCGCTGATGACACTACAGGAATATTTGGAAGATTATGCTTCTCCAGAAACGCGTGAATTGGGTGTGAAAATGATCCGTGAACAGATGGAACAGATTCCTAATCCTGCTATCCGTCGTCGTGCTTTGGAAAATCTGGAACGTATTTCCGAGGGGCAACGAGATTTCAGATTCTAATTAATAAAGTTTGAATTTTATGCAAGAAACACCTCGTGCCAACCGCCTGCATATCGGGCTATTTGGCAAACGCAATAGTGGAAAGTCATCGCTGATTAATGCCCTTACTAATCAGGAAGTAGCTCTGGTTTCGGACATAGCAGGAACAACCACTGATCCTGTATATAAAGCAATGGAAATACATGGAATAGGTCCGTGTGTTTTCATTGATACCGCAGGACTTGATGATGAAGGTGAACTGGGAGCACTTCGTATCCAGCAGACTATGCGTGCTATGGATCGCACTGACATTGCATTATTAGTGTGCACAGGAGATGATATAGAGAAAGAACTTGAATGGAGTCGTTTGTTGAAAGAGAAAAATATTCCAGTAATATGGATATTGAATAAAGCAGATTTGCTGACAGATGTTACTTCTACAATTCGTTCGATAGAAAAAAAATGTGGACAGGTTCCCCTTGGAGTAAGTGCCTGCACTAAACAAGGAATGGAAGATATCCGTCGTAGTCTGATTGCTAAATTACCTGATGAAACAATGTCGCGAGGGATTGTTGGCAAACTGGTGGAAGAAGGAGATACGGTAATGCTCGTTATGCCACAAGATATTCAGGCTCCTAAAGGCAGACTAATCCTTCCTCAAGTCCAGACAATTCGTGAATTACTTGACAGGAAGTGCCTCGTAATGAGTTGTACGACAGATCAAATAGATTGTATGCTTCAAGCATTAGTACATCCTCCAAAACTCATTATTACAGATTCCCAAGTTTTCAAGACTGTATATGAAAAGAAGCCTTCTGCAAGTAGATTGACTTCTTTCTCTGTCCTCTTTGCCCAATATAAAGGTGACATTGATTATTTCATTGAGGGAGCAAATGCTATTGGAAGACTGACAGAAAATTCTCGTGTCTTGATAGCAGAAGCGTGTACTCATGCCCCACTAACTGAAGATATTGGAAGGGTAAAAATACCCAATATGCTTCGTAAAAAGTTTGGATCAGGATTGCTGATTGAACATGTCTCTGGAACAGATTTTCCTGAGGATTTAAGTAAATATGATCTCATCATTCATTGTGGAGCTTGCATGTTTAATCGTAAATATGTGCTAAGCCGTGTAGAACAAGCACGTAAGCAGAACATCCCGATGACAAACTATGGAGTAACTATAGCATATCTGGCAGGAATTTTAGATAAAATAGATTATTGATGAAAAAAAGTAGGTTTTATTATTGCTTATTTGTGTAATAAGACCTACTTTTGTTCGACAATTCATCTGCGGTAGTAGCTCAGTTGGTAGAGCATTAGCTTCCCAAGCTAAGGGTCACGGGTTCGAGTCCCGCTTACCGCTCTCGTTGATAATCAGGAGTTTATTTGATATAAGCTTCTGATTTTTTGTTTTGAAATAAGCTGGTTTTACCTATAGTTTAACCATGTGAGTTAAACCGAGAGTTAAACCAAAAAACGATGAATGCAACTGTAAATGTCGTATGTTACACATCTAAGATTTTATCTAATGGCGAACACCCTTTAATGCTTCGCATTTGTAAAGACGGTAAAAAGAAATACCAAAGTTTAGGAATATCAGTAAATCCTAAATATTGGGACTTTAAGAAAAATACACTTAAAGCATGTTGTCCCAATAAGGAATATATTCAGAAAATTATTCTCAATAAGCAGATGGAATTTCAGCAGCGCATGTTACAGCTAACTTGTGAGCAGAAAGATTATACCGTTGCAACCTTATTGAATAAAGACTGTGTCACGTTTACATTGAAAACAGTAGAGGAGTTTTATTGTAATTTAATAGAGCAATATGCTTGTGAAGATAAATGTGGAAACCGTCTTATATATAAGGCATCTTTAAACTCTATTAAAACTTTTACTAAAGGAAAACTTAATATTCCATTTAGTGATATTGATACTATATGGCTAACTAAATATGAAAAGTGGTTACGCTCTAAAGGTAATAAAGATACAACTATCAGTTTGATGTTTCGTACCTTACGGAGTACATACAATAAAGCTATCAATGCCAAATGTGCTCGAGTTTCTGATTATCCTTTTAATGAATATAAAATCAACAAGTTCAATACTACAACTCAAAAAAGAGCTATTGCTAAAACTGACGTACTGAAGTTTAAAACAGACGTTCAACCTATGGGGAAGCGGCAGTATATTGAGTTGAGTAAAGATATTTTTATTTTCAGCTATCTATGTGGTGGAATCAATTTTACAGATATAGCTAATTTAACACATGAGAATATTCAAAGTGGTAGACTGCATTATATCCGTCAGAAAACAGGAAAACAAATAAAGATAGGAATACCACAGGAAGCCATGCGGATAATAGAGAAATATTCAAAAACAGGCAGAGGATATTTATTTCCGATTTTGGATAGTAAGGTTCACAAAACCGCCTTACAGAAACAGAACAGAATACACAAGCTACTTGGCAAAGTCAATAAAAACCTAAAACTGCTTGCAGCACAACTTGGGGTTGAAGCTAACGTTACAACCTATGTTGCTCGCCACTCATTTGCCAGTGTTCTTAAAAAATCTGGAGTAAACATAGCATTGATAAGTGAAGCGTTAGGGCATTCTGATTTAGCAACCACCCAAATATACCTTGATAGCTTTGATAATGAACAAATGGACGATGCAATGAAGAATTTACTTTAAAATGATTATCCCACTTGCAGTTATTGTGAGTGGGATTTTCTTTTTTACTTTTGCATATAAACCTATAATTATTAACAATGGAACTAACAGAAGAAAATCTTGAATATATCACTTTCGTTGCTATGGGATATTGCCACTTACCAAAATTTAATGATGAATATTCCAAATTGAATGCTTCAATTCATGCTAAAAGCATTTTTAAAGCAAGATACGAAACTCTAAATGAAACATTTCAAAAAGCCTATCAAGAATATAGCCAAAATGAAAAAATCAAATCTACTATAAATATTTACCAACTGGATTCAGATAAACTATGGCTGTTGTTTTTATTTATTACAGATTTTACAGAAAGTTGTTTCTATGAAGATACAAATATAGAAGAACATTCAATATCAGATTTCTGTAAAGAGTGCATTTCATTAATTGAAAATAGTAACGATGTTAATATTACCATTACCTCACCTGATAAGAGAATTAGCCTAAAAAATCCTGTATTTATAAAAACGTTCAAAGATTTTTGTGAGATACTAATTCAACAGTCCAATAATAATTTAATAAATAACAGGTTCTATCAAACAATCATAGATGAAAAGAATAAACATGAAATTAAAAAGATAAAGCTTTTTGTTAAGATGTTCAGGTACTTCTTAGATAACCATGTAAAAGTACGGAATCCAAGCAAAATGACATTTATTGGAAAACTTCTGTATTTGGGAAATTTTGTAACAGAAGAATCATATTTAACGGAATACAATCCTATACCTATAACAATAAAGAACAAGTTCAAAATAAAATTATATGGTACAGTTTTTATTAATGGAAGAGAATATATAAAAGACCCTGATGATATAGGAAAACGCATAGCTGATAATATAAAAAAATGCACAGATATTACTCCAACAAGCATTTCTAACTATATTGATTATCCTCTTGATTTCTAACATATTAATATTTAGGGAAAACTAAAGCGTTAGTTTCCCTAAATCCTCTTCTTCTATTTTTCTTCTTGCTTCATTATTTTGCTCCTACCTTTGCAGTACAATCAAAAAGTTAAGTGCGCATAGGCTTGATGATTATAATGTTAAACTAAAAAAATAATAATATGACAGATAATAAAAACTTAGTTGAAAACGAAAACGTAGTAGTAAACAACAATAATAATAAGGAAATGAAACAAGAAGTAACTTATAAAACAGTAAAAGCCAATATCAATGGCACAGTAGAAAACATTATTTTGGGATATTCCATCTATAATATGGAAAGACCAAAAGATAAAGCAGACCTGATTTCTCTTATTGATAAGGAGAAAATACTGGACGTAATTTTCCATTTAGGAAATGCTGATATATTTTGGAATGAGGGAATAGAGTTGAAAGATGCAAATGGAAATATCATCCCTAAAGATACTCCAAATGTTTATGTTCCATGCGATACTGCCGACACTTATTGGAGATTTGAAGTAGATGATACCTTACAGAATGTGGAAGTACACCAATTTAAATCCCTACAAGAGTACGGACAGGCTATTGGTAACACAACACTTTATAGCCGTAAACCAAACAATGTTGAATCTTTAGGTTTTGCATCCATTGCATCTAAGAATCCGACCTATAGTTCAATTTACAATTTTGCCAAGAAACATAGTATTCCTATGAATACTGCCATGCTGTTTTTTGATGTAAAATTAAAACAAACTCAAACAATGCAGTTGGCTATGGGCTTAAAAGTAAAGGATATTCCTGAATTAAAGAGAACGGAAGAAGAAGCAGAAGAATTGATTGAATCGGTTGAAATGGTTTTTGGAAAGCAGGAAAAAGGTAAAAGATATGCCATCAATTCCATTAATACAACTATCCGACAGTTTAATTTAGAAACTGTTCTTGACGCATTGGCTAAAATTCCAGCATCAATCATAACGACATATAAGATGAGTGAATGCCATGAGAAAGAGAACTGTTTGGTTGCTGAATTAGTATTATTTATTTGTGAAATGCAAGAAAAACAGGCTGCTTAACTAATTTGAAGCCCATGTGACAGGTGGGCTTCTCTACTCCAAATTTTGTAGTTTGGCATTTCAGCCCTATAGAACTACCTCAATTTATACCTTTTATGAACTTTAGACATAGCCTTTGTTCATTTATTGGTATTGGAGCTAACAGTTTCTTAAAAAACAATAATATATGGCAACCAAGTTAGATATTCAAGAAAAAGATGGATTCCTTATTATGAATGATTTTCCTGATAATTGCATTTTTAATAAGGTGAAAACAGGTTGTGGTGCAACAACTATTGCGCTTACAAATAACGAAAACTATATTATAGCCGTTCCAACAACTGAACTTATAGAAAATAAATGTTACCCTGTTAAAGGAATAAATGGAAATATGAAATTCTGGAAAAGAAGTGAACGTAAAGCAGGATTAAGTCCAGTAATTAGTAATCTGTTTGGCTTATATGGGAATTTCACCTATGAACTTAAAAGGAAATTAAAAGACTACTTATCTACTACAGGAATAAAGAAAATAATTTGTACTTATGATAAAATAGATAAGTTAGTTGAATTTATCAACCCAAAGGAGTTTAAATTATTAATTGATGAATATCATAATTTCCTTAAACAGTATTCATTCAGGAATAAGGCTATAGATGGTGTTCTTGCTCACTTCAAGGAATTTAAATCTTATTGTTTCATATCTGCCACACCTATTCCAGAAGTTTTTAAACCTACTATATTTAATGGAATACCTGAACATATAGCCGACTGGAATGAGGTTGATGATATAACTGTTTATCCTTATCATACAGATAAACCATATATGATTGCAGCACAATTCATTAAAGTTTATCAAACAAAAGGATTTTTGAATGTAAACGGCAAGGAAAGTAAAGAAGCATATTTCTTTATCAATAGTGTTACAGAGATAAAAGCCATACTAAAACAAACACAGCTAACAGAAGATGATTACAGGATTATATGTGCAGATAATAATAAAAATAGAATGACATTGAAAGGATATACCATATCCAGTTCAACTGATACACCTAAAAAGTTCAACTTTATAACTTCAAAATCATTTGAAGGTGTGGACTTTCATTCTGAATCAGGGATATGTTTTGTTGTTAGTAATGTTCAAAACAGACATACATTAGTAAGCATTGATATGGATATACCTCAAATAGCAGGTAGAATAAGAACCAAGACCAATCCTTTCAGAAATAAAATAGTTCATATATTTAATACAAAACCTACAGACCATTATACTACTTATGAAGAAATGGAACATATTGTACAGGATGAAATAAAAGCTGCACAGGAAAGAGCTGATTTACTTAATAGCTCTAACCTTTCTGAATCAGCCATTAAACAACAGGTCAGTGAAATTCATAAAATTGGCAATGAATCATACCTATCATATCAATATGGTAAGTTCGTTGTTAATGATATGATAGGGAAACTGCAATTATACAGTTTCTTGATAACGAATGTTGTTTATAATTCAGCTAAATCTCTAAGAGATACATACGGACAAAATAGAATGATTGTAACAAAAGGGAAATGGCATATTGCTCCAGAGAAGTTTGTTAAGGATTTAATTAAAGAACCTACCTTTAGAGATTTACACAAACGGTATTGTGAAATAATGAAGAATCCTATGACTTTCAACCTTGAAACAATTGAGATAGAACATAAATACCCTATTTTAGGAAGAGCTCGCCGTAAGCTGGGAATACAAGAACTGAAACGTTTACGGACTATCAAATCTATTAAATTAGCTTTAGGTGAAATTTGATATTTAAATTATAAGAGGGGGCATACCCCAATTTTATACCCCCTCACACCAAGCAAAGGAAAAATGAAAATTGGTAGACACTGCCCACCCCCAGATTCATTATAAATTTTACTATTCACCTCACATCATTGATAGACTTTATAGGATGATACACAAATACATGGATAATATAAATAGCCTAATCGTATCACACCTATAAATGTACCAAGAGTATTTGTAATCGTACCAAGAGGGAATCGAAGCAATTCATTGCTTCATGGCGATTCATTGCTCTGGAGTTAATTCAATCAATAATCATTTAAACAATTTATCATTATGAGAAATTTAGTAATAATGCCATCTATGGCACAGAATCGTGAAAGAATGAATTTGGGTGAATATGCAGAAGAAGCTACCATTATCATGGACGAGCCAGTAAAGCCAGCCAATCATTTTATCGAAGCCAACACACAGGAAGTAACATTGAATCATTTGAAGAATGATTGCATTACTCCAGTGTTCTCTAAGGACAATGAACTTACAATCAATCATGCTCAGTTTGTGGAAACAATACAGAATGCAGCACAATCTTTCTTTAGTGGTGAGAAGGTGGAACAGGCTACAATCAGAACAAGCCACATTATTAAGGGAAGAATCCCAGAAGCTATCCATAAACCAGCCAACCAACTTTTGGAATCTGACAAGACTATCTATTATGAAAGGGCAGCTTTCAGCATTGATATTCCCACTATCTATGAAACTGTAGGAGGAAACAAACTGAATCTTTCCATCGTAGGAGTAAGAGCTTACAACCAGATGAATCTATATTCAAAGAAAGTTCCAGAGTTGTTCCGTTTAGCTATCGGTTTCAAAAATCAAGTCTGCTGTAACATGTGCATCTTTACGGATGGTTACAAGGATGATTTGAAAGTAAGCAATACTACAGAGCTATATCGTGCAGCACTGGAACTTTTCAGTAACTACAATCCTGCCAAACATCTTTATCTGATGCAGCAGTTAGGTAACACTTCCATGAGTGAACACCAGTTCTGCCAGATAATAGGTAGAATGCGACTTTATCAATGCTTGCCAACAGGCTACCAGAAAGCATTGCCAAGAATGTTGCTTACTGATACGCAGATAAACAATGTAGCAAAAGCATACATTAATGATGAAAACTTTCGCAGTTTTGGAAGTGAGCTTAATATGTGGAAATTTTACAATTTATTGACTGGAGCTAACAAGTCAAGCTATATTGATTCGTTCCTAGACCGTTCACTTAATGCTACAGAAATGGCTTTAGGAATCAATTCAGCTTTACATGGTGATGAGAAATATAAATGGTTCATTGATTAAATGAGCTTTATTGATTGAGAGAAAAGGGCAGCTATTAAGTTAGTTGTCCTTTTTTCGTTTATATAAACTTATAATACAAACTATTATGAATAAAGATATTGAAAAAGTAGTTGAGCATATTACAGAAATGCAGAACAAATTAAACCGCAGTGAGAATAATCTTCAATACATAAAAAGACTACAGGCACTTAAATATTGGTTACTAAGATTTGATGAACTGTTGGAAAACAGACTTGCAGGAGAATATGCAGCAGTTTATGAAAGCTATTTCTATACCTGTTGCGGATTCTCTTTTTATGATAGAATCTGTAATTCTATTCTGGATTATAAATATGGAAATAAACCTTTTTAAATTTTGACATTATGAATATAGATTATAAAGTAGGAGAAGTGAAATTATCATACAAACCCAAATTCAAGAATCAATATAAAGTAACCTGTTCAGAGGATGCTTATAAATATCTACTTTCTACATATAAGAAAGGAACTATATGCTACAAGGAATATTTCAAAGTCTTGTTTCTTAATCAAGCCAACCAAGTTTTAGGATATACTCTAATTTCAGAGGGAGGACTGACAGAAACAACAGCAGATGTAAGACTTATATTCCAAGCTGCATTACTTACTAATTCTGTAGCTTTAATTCTGGCACATAATCATCCAAGTGGAAATTTAAAGCCAAGTCCAGAGGATATAAGACTGACTAAGCAAGTAAGAGAAGCATCTAATTTTATGAGGATAAAAGTTTTAGACCATATCATCCTTTCAGATACAGAATACTACAGTTTTGCTGATGAAGGAATGCTGTAAGATAAACAAGGACACTCAATATTTTTAGTTGGGTGTCCTTACATTATAATATTCACTTCTGCTATTAGTGAATGTTTCCTTATAAATCAATGAGTTAGTAAATCCAACTCAAAATTAATATTCACTTTTATTCATTTACTTATAAAACAGAACATTATGTCACTTAAATATTCAAGCACAACAGCAGACTATCTTGTTTGGTCAGATGCAATGAACCTTATAAGAAAACTGGCTAAAGATGATAATTATAAAATATCACTTCTTATAGCTTTAGGGTGTTTCACAGGATTAAGAATATCTGATATTCTATCTTTAAGATGGAAACAGATATTAGATATTGACGAATTTACTGTAATTGAGAAAAAGACAGGAAAGCAAAGAACTATAAGACTGAATCCCCAGCTACAGGAACATATCAGAGAATGTTACGAGCATATAAACCCAATTGGAATAAATGCACCAATCTTAATAAGTCAGAAAGGCACAGTCTTTTCAGTCCAGAGAATAAATATCATTCTTAAAGAGGTAAAGAAGAAGTACAGGCTAAAGATTAAAAACTTTTCCTGCCATTCACTTAGAAAAACTTTTGGCAGACAGGTTTATAATATGAACAGCGACAATTCAGAACTTGCTTTAGTTAAGCTTATGGAATTATTCAATCATAGTTCTGTTGCCATTACTAAAAGATACTTAGGATTAAGACAGGAAGAAATATTGCAGACTTATGAATCATTAAGTTTCTAAACAACAGGTAGGACAAATCAAGAACAAGGTTTGATTTATAAACCCAAATCAAAGTTTGTCCTACCTAAATTTTAAGCTCCAGATATACCTAAAGTCTGATTATTTATGTTTGGCATTTCAGCCTTATAGTAACAGGTCAATTCCATAAGTTTTTAAACTTTAGAATCACTTCTACTTTTATAATCCATATTGGAGATAGCTGTTTCAAAATATCCAAAGAAATAGCCGTATATATATAGTCATATAAATTTTGAGTATATAAGTTAATATTTATTTTAGATTTTATTCAGAATATCAAAACCTTTCGTTACATTTGCATCAATTCCAGTGGATTATAGAGTTAATAAACTGGAAGGACATAATTAACGAAAGGTGTTTATTGAAATTATCTTCTATTCTCAAATTCTCGCAAAATTTGATATGCTGTGAAGATGATGGCAATAGCACCACACCATTGATATATCCATACCTTATGTTTATAGGGCTTAGATATTGTCAAATTGGTGTGGGATGCTATTGTTTTATCCACAGCAAAGGCAATGCGAGAAGCCAGAGAATAGGGTAAGACAAATAGTGTTCCCACACCTTTTTTATTTACTGCTTATCTTAGGGAACAGGTGGGCATTATTCATTATATTATGAAAAAGAATATTTTGATTGTTGCAATGGTTTTAGGGTGTCTTAGTTGTGGCTCTAAAACAGAAAAATCTATGGAAAGACAAAAAGATTTAGTTCGGGAATATATTGATAATGTTAACAACGTCGAATCAGAAGAAGAGTTTAATCAATTGCGTAAAGAATTTAAGGAAAGAATAGAATTTGAAGAAAGTAAATTGACAAAAGAAGAAAAAGATGAATACAATAGAAACATGAGCTGGGAGGAACATCAAGAATTAAAAAGCCTAAAAAAGGAATTACGTGAAACAGACAAAGAAGTACGCTCAAGATTTAAATGATAATCAATTCTCATAAATAGAAATTATATCAAATAGAATAATTGATAAACAAAATTCTAAGTCCTTATACAGTATAATTATTTAAATATAAACTTTATGAAAAAATATGGGTTATTGCTATTGTTTATTTTTATCACTGCATTGAATAGCACTGCACAGAATATAAGAACAGTAGAATATATCAAAGGAGATGCTTTATTAGTTGATGTAGAGAATATGCACATGCTTACTGTAAATGTAAAGTTTGATGTTGTTAAGGAATATGATAATAATGAAATATTGTCTGTTAGATTAAAGGCTTTTGAATATCACTCTGGAAAAATCTGGGACAGAATAAAACCTCTGTTAAATTCAAAGGGAGAAAATGGATGGGTACAACAGAAATGTGAAGGATATGATTTTGAATCTGCATGGAATACTGTAATGAATAACGAAAATACTCCTAAGAATATAAAAACTAACATGAAATTTCTTATGGTTGGATTTAATGAGTTACCACAGGGACAGCAATTTACTGTTTTATGGGAGTTAAGTGATACTCTTATAATAATTTGGTAAAATAAAAATGCAATGAAAATAATAATCTTATATCTAACATTGTTAGTTGGAATTTGTAGCTGTGATTTACAAGAAAAGGAAACTACGTACATTTCTAACATAGACAGAACTTTACAATCTAAAGTTACCTATATCTTAAAGAACAAACTATCAGAGTTAAATGCTTTATCTGGTCAAGCCATAATCATGGAAGTTCAGACAGGGCAAATTAAAGCTATGGTAGGACTTGAAAAAAAAGATAGTGCAAACTACCAACCAAGTGAGAATCTACCTCAAACACAAACTTTGGGATTGATACAACCTTTATCTATATTGGCAGCACTGGAAACAGGTAAAGTCAAATTATCAGATACAGTAAATGTTGGTAATGGAATTTATTCAAATAATGGAATAGAAATAAAAGACCATAACTGGCAAAGAGGTGGATATGGTACAATCACTATCCAACAGGGATTAGCTGTAAGTTCAGAGATTGCAGTATATAAAACAATAGAAAAGGCTTTTGGCAGTGAACAGGCATATCAAGCCCAGTTAAATAAAATGGGGATTAACTTAGATAGTCTAACTACTCTAAAAATGCTTACTCTATATAATGATATTGCCAAGAATGGGAATATAGCAAGTAAAGCAAATACTGATAGCCTAAAGCAAGCATTAAAATATGTGGTAACTGATGGCTTAGGACAATCTGCAAAATCAGAGAAAGTACAGGTAGCTGGAAAGACAGGCACTTTACAACTTGAAAATGGAAGCTATATTGTAGAGTTTTGTGGTTATTTTCCTGCTGATAATCCTCAATATTCTATTATTGTTTCTATCAATAAGGAGGGATTACCTGCTGCTGGATTCATGGCTGGTGAAGTGTTTAGGCAAATAGTGGATTATATGAATAAATAGCCAAATTAAATTTTATATGTAAGAACAGCATTTGAGCTTAATAAACTCTTATGCTGTTTTTGTTTTTAAATTAAATCTATTTATAGGAAGCCCCAATCAGATAATCAAAAAACTTTTATTAACTTTACAACACATAATCAAAGCTTCATCTCACATGGCAAAACCTAGAATATTTATCAGCTCAACCTTTTATGATTTAAGACAAATCCGTTCTGACATTGATTTATTTATAGAGAATTTAGGATATGAACCTATAAGAAATGAAGAGGGCGATATTCCCTACGGAAAAGAAGAAGCACTTGAAGAATATTGCTATAAAGAAATTAAATCTGTTGATATCTTAATATCTATTATAGGAGGTAGATTTGGCTCTGAATCAAAAAGAGATAACTCATCAATTTCACAAACTGAACTAAAAACAGCCTTAAAGGAAAACAAACAAGTTTATATTTTCATTGAAAAAAATGTTTTATCAGAATATGAAACATATTTACTCAATAAAGATATTGACGTCAAATATAGATTTGTGGACAACATAAAAATTTATCAATTTATTGAAGAAATTAAAAATCTAAATGTTAATAATAACATCAAAGGGTTTGAAACAGCATCTGAAATAACTAAATACTTAAAAGAACAATTTGCTGGATTATTTCAACGCTTTCTTGAAGAACAAACAAAAATAAAAGAAGCTAGTTTAATTGCAAACTTAGATAGGACATCCCAAACCTTGAACAAGTTAGTAACTTATTTAAGCGAACAAAACATTGGACAAGCAGAAAACATAAATAGGATATTAATGATAAACCATCCATTAATAACATCATTAAGAGAAAAACTAAAAATCACTTATAACTTTTATATTGAGGGACTAAACGATTTAAAGCTCCTATTAAAAGCTAGAGGGTTTTCTTTTGATGAAAATTCTCTGCCTTTTGATAAATACTATTCATGGGGAAAAAATCAAAAGAATGGAAATAAAGAATTTATTGAAATTTCAACAGAGTTATTTGATAAAGATGATAAACTTAAATATATCAATACAAGCAATTGGGATGAAAATTATGTGGTACAAAAATACGAAACAATAGCTAGTAAAGATGATGATTTACCTTTTTAATAAAAACGGCATTTGAGCCTAAAAACTCTTATGTTGTTTTTTATTGGGTGAGAATATTGAAATATCTTTTCTTCGTAGAAGGTTGAACATTTCATTCCAAGATATAAAGATTATCGATTGATTGCCTGTACGATTTATAATTGCTATATTTGTAATGCGGTCTTAGCCGCATGAGATTATTAATTTATTGTTGAATACTTCTCGTTAACTTATTGAGTTAAACCAAGAGTTAAACCAGTTTTGTAAAACCTAAATACTAATTTATCAGAAAGAGTGGATAAAAGGTTGTAGCTCAGTTGGTAGCTCCCGAAAGTGAAACTTTTGGGAGCCGAAGAAGAGCATTAGCTTCCCAAGCTAAGGGTCACGGGTTCGAGTCCCGCTTACCGCTCTTCTTTGGTTAAAGGATAATATACTGATAATTAGCGTATTTTAGTCACTGCTCCACAAGCTAATTTCTCTGATTTATAGATTAAAAAGACACTGTCCAAAATTTTGTGTAAATGGAAACAGGATTCAGTTGTAAGTTTG
>ERZ779705.428-NODE-428-length-39055-cov-2.795795_pt1 | contig 39055 bp, 42 predicted proteins | sample MGYA00511385_ERZ779705 | MGnify/ENA primary metagenome ERZ779705 (study PRJEB29588, sample SAMEA2145301) | human gut metagenome | biome: human gut; feature: human-associated habitat; material: faeces | place: Denmark | collected 2008/2010 ... | reverse complement strand
CGAGACACTAAAAGATACGGATTTAAAACAGTATCGATGGGTGTGGCTTGGTGAGAGTGTCGGAATTGATGAACTGATTTATTATATGTTTAGCCAGGCAATGATAAAAGAGCCTGAGAGGGAGAAGTATCCGATAGGAATAGGCGTTGACTATGGACAGATGAATGCCACAACGTATGAGGCATTCGGACTTGATAAAAGCAACAGGAAATTTAAAGGCCTGAAAGAATATTATTATTCCGGACGAGATGAGGGAAAACAGAAGTCTCCGGGAGAATATGCGGCAGATTTTAAGGAGTATTTTGAATTTTTAAAGGAAGAATACGGAGCGGCATCGGCGTATGTGTTTATAGACCCATCGGCAAAAGGTCTTGCGGAAGAGATAAGGCGAAAATGTCCGGAAGTGAAGATAGTGGATGCAGAAAATGACGTACAACTTGGAATATCACGCTGTCAGAAGCTTATGTCTTTTGGAGTGCTTGATATATCGCCTGAACAAAAGAATCTTATACATGAGGCAGGATTATATGAATATGACAAGAAATCAATAGAAGCAGGCAAGGAAGTTCCGGTAAAGCAGAATGACCACTGCATGGACGCAATGCGATATGTTGTAATGGGAATGTGGAAGTATTTAAAATACTTTCTTCCGGCAGCAGAACAGGAGGACTAATGAATATAACAAAGTATTTAAAAGAGTTGGGATATGATACAGTAAACAGGAGTTTTTACACGCTTATAGCAGCATGGAAAAGCTGGTACAGGTCAAATGTGGCGAATTTTCACGCATATAAGGTGTATTCAGGTAAAAATTACGTAAGGTGCAAAAGACATTCTATGGGTATGGCAAAAAAAGTATGTGAGGATATAGCGGACATGCTTTTAAATGAGCATGTGACAATAACAATATCAGACGAACATACAAGTACCTTTGTGGAAGGAGTTTTAAAGGCAAATAAGTGGCAGCAGTTAGGCAATCAGTTCCAGGAAAAGAAATCGGCAACAGGAACAGTTGCATATGTGCCATATATAGAAAATGCGGAAGCGGAAAACGAAACAGGCAGAATTATAGAAGGCAGCGGAGATATAAAGATAGATTATGTCTCCGCTGAAAATATATATCCGTTGAGCTGGAGCAATGACGTGGTAAATGAATGTGCTTTTGTATTTCCAAAAACATATAAAAACAGGAATTATGCAGTGATTCAGATTCATGTTGTGGAAGACGGCGAATATGTTATCTACAATCATTTGGTTGAAACTACAAACGGAGCAAGCACGGAGATTGAAGCTGACAAATGGAAGGACATGCAGCCATTTTCAGCCCTTGCACCAAAAGCGGCAACAGGCAGCAGTAAGCGGCAGTTTGTTGTTGATAAGCTAAATATAGCAAATAACTTTGATGACGATAATCCAATGGGACTTGCAATATTCGCAAACGGAATAGACCAGTTAAAAGGCTGTGATACAGCATTTGACAGTTATGTAAATGAATTCGTGCTGGGAAAGAAAAGAATATTTGCTGGCATGGACACAATGAGTGAAGATATTACCGGAGAAAGAGTATTTGACCCGGACGATGTAGTGTTTTATAAACTTCCGGCAGAAGCAATGGAAGGCGGAAAACCTATTGTAGAGAGTAATATGGAACTGCGTTCGGAGCAGCACAATAAAGCTATAAACGATTTCCTTAATATCCTTTCCGTAAAATGCGGTTTCGGAACAGAGCATTATAAATTTGAGAACGGAAACATAACAACAGCGACACAGGTTATATCCGAAAACAGTGACCTGTACAGAACGATTAAGAAGCATGAGATTATACTGAATGATGTCATGGTTGAACTTATACAGATAATATGTCGTCTCGGAAATGTGCTTGGTGCAGGAGTAAAAGAGGATGCCGACATAAACATAGATTTTGATGATTCCATAATTGAAGATAAGGCGACAATGAGGAAAGAAGACAGAAATGATGTTGCAATGGGAGTGATGTCACTTGCTGAATACAGGGCAAAGTATTATGGGGAAACACTTGAAAAGGCACAGAGCAGCCTGCCGGAGCAGGAAAAGGTAATGGAGTAAAATAATATGGCATTAACACCGGAAGAAATGGAACAAATCCCCAATGCAATATCAAATGCTTTTTCAGAGCTTGAGATAGGAATATTCGAGGACCTGATAGGCAGGATAAAGGAAAATAATGAGATAACAGGAACAGCGGAGTATGACATATTCAAACTCATACAGCTTGGGGAAAGCGAAAAAGTTATAAAAAATTATGTACGCAAGGCTTTAAAGATAACGTACAGCGAGATAGAAGAAATATTCGGAGATGTATTCGAGACAGGATATAACAGGGATAATGATTTATTCAAGGCTGTGGGTGCTGATTTCATAGCCTACAAAGACAATGAGCCGTTACAGCAGTACATAGCGGCAATAAAAGAGCAGACGCGTGGAACTTATAAGAATATAACGAACACTATGGGATTTGTAAGACAGCGTGAGGGTACAAATACGTGGGTACCACTGACAAAGTATTACAAGGATTCACTCACAAGAGCAGTAATCGAGATTACAAGCGGTTCATTCAGTTACACGCAGGTTGTAAAGAAAATCATAAATGAAATGACTAACTCGGGAATACGTACGATAGATTATGCAAGCGGCAGGACAAGCAGAATAGAAGTTGCGGCACGAAGAGCAATACAGACGGCCGTTACGCAGGTAGCCGCAAAAGTGACCGAACAGAATATGGAAAAGCTGCATACGGAGTATGTAGAGGTAAGCTGGCACGCAACTGCAAGACCTACACATCAGGTTTGGCAGGGGCGTGTTTTTAGATGGAACAGAAATAATGATGCAGATAGTAAAACGCAGAATATAACAGGCAATCAGGAATATAGACCAATCATAAGAGGTGATAGTAAGATAATTGAGGTTAGACCAGATAAAAAAGTAGATGTAAAAAAGATTAATACATATCCGGGAGATGTATATGTATCAGGTAATGTGGATATAAAGCCAAGAGCATTACACGAGATTTATACCAATACTGTTAAAGCACTTAAAAAATGGGATATTTCAAAAGACAGAATACCAGAGATAAGAATATTGTCAAAAGAAGAATTAAAGGCATATGGAAAGTATGATGCAGTAAATAATGTTGTATATTATATTCCGGAAATTGTCAATAAAGCGGTTGCAGGACAAAAAGCTGTAACAGAGTATCATGAGATGTGGCATATGAAGCAGGCTGAAAAGTTTAGAAGTAGAGGATGGAATATCACTAAAGAGAATTATGGCGAGTACATTAGAGAATTAAACAGAGAGTGCAAGAAAACAATTGACGTACTTGGTATAAATGAATATAATGTAGGCAAGATAAGTGATTATGCGAAAAAAATGCTGGATTATGGAAGATATGATGAAGTTGAAGCCGAATATATGACAATTATAAAATTAAAGGGGAAAGAACTATGATTATTGATTATCCGGAAGAAATAAAGAAAGCGATGGAGATATATGAACCTTATAGGTTAAATATTAAAGATGGAGAATTAAAAGATGCACCACAAGAAGCAATAGATGCTTTTTATAAGTGTAAAAAGTGGGCTTGGGAACAAGAACAGTAGATGAGCAACCACCAGTCGAGAGAGAGGTAAATTATGCCAGTAAAATATCCAGAAGAGATACAGAAACTTATTGATATTTTTGAACCATTTATGGTTGGGTGTCATCTTGAAAATGCCCCTAAAGAAGCAATAGAAGCTGCTGAGAAATTTAAAAAGTGGGCTTGGGAACAGGAACAGTAGATGAGTAGCCACCAGTCGAGAGATTGGTGGTATTTTTATACCCAAGTTGCACCGGTGCAACACAATTTAATATTAGTTAATAAGCACGCATAGCAATACGCTGTGGGTGCTATTTTTATGCCCAAAAGAAAGGAACATATGAAATATTTAATTGAACATAGGGGAGAAGTCCTGTCAGGGAAAGCTCCTGACCTCCCCAAGAATAAGCTAAGACGTGGCGAAAGGCTACGTCTTTTTTGATTGCAGAGGTAGGCTGCAAAAATGATTTTTATAATTCTTTAATAAAATATTATAATTTAGTATTAATTTAATGTGTATTACATTATGCGTATCTTGCTAGATTTTTATTCATAAAAATTATAATAAAAAAGTATAAACTGACGAGAAATATAGAGAAATACAGCGGTTTACAAGCTTTTAATAAAGTGATAAGGTGAGCATACGATATATCGAAAAAATTAATAACCTCTGGACCTGTTAATTGTAAAAAATTACATTCTACTAGAGTGGAAATATGATGAAAATAGATTGATTTAAATATGAAACTGGTCAAAAATAAGAATGTCTTAAATAAAAGTACTTGACTTTTGCCCGACATAATATATAATACAATTATGCCCGACAAAAGTGAGGTGAGAAAAATGAGTCCTAGGACAGGCAGACCGACAAACAATCCAAGACCTAATAAATTAAGCATTCGAATAAGTGACGAGGATAAAAAGATATTAGAGAATTATTGTGAAAGGGAGAATGTAAATCGAACGGAAGCAATTAGTCGCGGAATTAAGAAGTTGGATAAAAAATAGAAACACCCGATACCCTACCAAGATAACCGAGTGTTTCGCAAACTGAGGAATATCCTCTATGAAATATTTTATCATAGAAAGATACTCCTTGTAAATATCATTTAAAAAGGAGAATTTTAGTATGAACCAGATTGAACAGACAATTACAAGTGTTGAAGTAGCAGGAATGGTAAATAAAAGACATACTGATTTGATACGCGATATCCGTAGATATTCAGAGCAATTAGCTGAAAGCAAAATTGCGTTGAGTGATTTCTTTACGGAAAGTACATATAAGGATAGTACTGGACGAGCTTTGCCTTGCTACAATGTAACCAAGAAAGGCTGTGAATTTATAGCACATAAGCTTACAGGCACAAAGGGAACAGAATTTACAGCAAGATACATCAATCGTTTTCACGATATGGAAGAACATATAAACAACAGCAAGCCACGCACAGCACTTGAACAACTCCAGTTACAGAGTCAGGCAATTCTTGAAGTCAATGATAAGATAGATGAAGTTAAGCAGGAGCTGGAAGACTTTAAGCAGGATATGCCACTGATGAATATTGAATGTGACAGAATTACAACAGCAGTTCGTAAGGTTGGAACTCATGCCTTAGGTGGTAAAGATAGTAATGCCTACCACGATAAGTCTTTGAGTGGTAAGGTATACACAGATATATACAGAGAACTTAAAAGACAGTTTCAGGTTACTTCCTACAAGTCAATCAAGCGTAGACAGTGCGATATAGCAATATCCATAATAGAGAGTTATCAGTTGCCTGTGGTTCTCAAAGAGCAGATACAGAACAGTAATGCACAGATGAATATGGAGGTATTGTAATATGTCAGTTAGAATGGATTTTGAAGATGCACTTTATGAACTGGAACAGACAACAGCAACACTAGGATTTATACAGACTGCTTTTGCAGAAGGTGATTCACTTATAGAAGCTGGAGAGTCATCAGCAGCTATATATATGTTATATACAAAACAGAACAATATAGTAAAAAGGCTAAAAGAAGTATTAGACAATATGAAACCGACAGTTTAATATCGATATTAAGGACGTTCAGAAATGGACGTCCTTTTATATAGTTGCACCGGTGCAACAGAAAGGAGAGCGGTTAATGTCAGCAGACGAAGAAAAGTACAAAGATTTTGTTGAAGTCACAGGATATGGTGTGGATCCGCTGGGGTTGTGCGGCATCAACTGTTATCATAATTTTTGGCCGTTTGTGCCGGGAGCATCAAAAAGATTGTATACTGACGAACAGCTTGACCGCATGAACGCAAAAGAAAATGAAAAGAAGGAGTATAACGGAAAAGAATATACTACATACGAGGCAACACAGCGTATGAGACAGTTAGAGACTATAATGCGTAAGCAGAGGCAGGACATACATCTGTTAAAGCAGTCGGGAGCAGCAGACGAAGAGATAAAAGCCGCAAGAGCAAAATACAGAAAGACGAGTGCAGAGTATTCGGATTTTGCGGATACTATGAATATGAAACAGAGAAGGGACAGAGTAACTGTTGATGGACTGGGAAGAGTGTAAATATGATTGAAGTAAAGGTATATAATAACGGATTTACAATAACAGGACATGCCGGATATGACGTAATGGGTAAAGATATAGTTTGTGCAGCGGTGTCGGCACTGTCACAGACATGTGTCATAAGTCTTGAAAAGCTGACAGAGGACAATGTTAAATGCACGGAGTCGAACGGATTTATGAATCTTGTGTGTGATAACCCATCAGAGGCGGCAAAGCTGATATTAGATGTATTTAATACAGGGATAGAGGCAGTATGTGAAGAATATTATAAGTTTGTCCAACTTGTCCGTTTTTCCTGTGATAATATTTAAGCTGAAATAAATATGAAAAGAAATTGAGGCATGGCCATATGGCTGTGCCTTTTTTCTATGCGAAAAAGCGTGTCCTAAACGTGGCGTGACATTAAAAACACGGAAAAAACAGGAGGTTTCCAATATGAGGAAAATACTAAATTTACAGCTCTTTGCGGACGGCGGCAATGAGGAAACTGGAACAGCCGGAGATAACAAAAACCATGGTACATATAGTTTTGAGCAGGCGGAGGAGATAGCGACTGCAAGAGCAGAGAGAGCCGAAAAGGCAGCAGTATCAAGTTATTTCAAACAGCAGGGAATGACAGAAGCCGAAGCTGCAGAAGCATTTAAGGATTATAAGGCAAAGAAAGAAGCCAATAAGCCTGATATTTCCGCAATTACAAGAGAAAGAGACGACGCACTTTCAAAACTTACAGCTTATGAAAATGAAAAACTGTTAAGAAATCTCAAGGTAAGGGAAGAGGATATTGATTATGTCACGTTCAAGGTAAATCAGCTTGTAGATAATAAGACTGATTTCAAAACGGCGGCTGATAAATTCCTTAAAGAAAATCCTAAATACAAGGCAGATTCAACTTACAGAATATCAACAGGTGTTAGGTCAGGAGGCGGAACAGTAAAAAATGAGAATGACGAAATCAATGAGGCTTTGAGAGCCGGATTTAGAAAATAACAGGAGGAACACTATGAATAAAAACAAGAAAATGAATTTACAGCGTTTTGCCGAAGGTAACTATATTGGAAGCAAAGACGCATCAGCACTTATCCCGGAGCAGGTCAGTGAGCAGATAATGCAGTCGGCGATTCAGAATTCTGTTGTATTACAGCTTGGCAGGAAGCTGCAGAACATGACAAGCAACAGAACATCGATGCCGGTGCTTGATATGCTTCCTGTAGCATACTTTGTAAGCGGTGAGCCAGGAGTAAAAAAGACAACAAAACAGGCATGGGATAAGAAAGTTATTTATGCGGAAGAGATTGCGGTTATCGTACCTATTCCAGAAGCTGTCATTGATGATTCAAATTATGACCTCTGGGGTGAGGTTAAGCCGAGACTTGCAGAAGCGTTCGGTGCAAAGATTGATGGAGCAATTCTTTTTGGTGCAGATAAACCGGCATCATGGAGAGACGATATTGTTAAGACGGCAACGGCAGCAGGAGCAAAGACAACTTTAACATCAGATCTCTATGCTGATATTATGTCAGAGAATGGTGTCATTGCTAATATTGAAACATCTGGTTATCTTCCGACAGGAGCTATTGCTGATGTTTCAATGAGAGCAAAATTAAGAGGGTTGAGAGACCAGCAGGGCAATCCGTTATTTAAGTCTGATATGAAGGGTTCAACTAATTATGCACTTGATGGCAATCCTATGTATTTCCCACTGAATGGTGCATATGATCCTACAAAGGCACTCATGATTTGCGGTGATTTCAGCCAGCTTGTATATTCAATCAGACAGGATATTACATTTAAAATTTTTACAGAAGGTGTTATTCAGGACCCTACAACAGGAGAAATTGTTTACAACCTCATGCAGAATGACATGGTTGCACTTCGTGCTGTAATGAGACTCGGCTGGGAACTTCCGAATCCTGTAAACAGAATGAAAGCGGATAAGGCAAAGAGATGTCCGTTCTCATTGCTCTTACCTGCAGAATAAAAACAAGGAGGTGCTGATTGTGTACGTAGATTATGAATATTATAAAGATGTATTTCTTGGTGGCAAAGAGGCACAAATCAGTGCCTCTGATTTTGGATATTATGAAAGCCAGGCAGAAAATAAGATTAATATGTATACATATGACAGATTAAAAAAAGCTGATGAGATACCGGAAGCAGTAAAAAGCTGTGTGTGTGCAATAGCTGAAAGAATAAATATACATGAAAAAGATGTAAAAAATAACGGTATTGCATCTGAAAAGGTGGGCGACTATTCGGTGTCGTATGTAAGCCAGTCTGTTTTAAAAGAACAGCTTAAAACTGATATACAGGAAATTATAACTGAATATCTTTTTTCAACTGGTTTATTGAGCCGTGTTCCGTCCGGGAGGTGCAGGCATGTTTACTAATTCGGATGCAACATTTTATTTAAGCGGTGAAGAAGGATACAGCCGTCTGTATGTTCCACATGTTTTTTGGCAGGAAAAAGAAGAAAACGAAGCTTCAAAACAGGGCGTGACAGGCGAAAATACAGTATATATTGCAATTCCCGAAGATGAAATATCACAGGCTGCATTTCAGCCGAAAAAAGACATGGTTGTAAAAGGAAACTGTGGCATTATATTTGACAATTCATCAGACAAAGGAATATCAGACAGTTTGAAAAAATTAAAAAAATACAGTCGTGTATATGAGGTTTTAAGTGCATCTGCTAAATTGTACGGAAGCCGCAATATGCACCACTACGAATTGAATTGCAGGTGATTATGTGCATTTTGAGATAAAAGGAAAACTTGATATAGGCATGGAAGACTTTGCAAAGAAACGTGCGGCATTACAACGTGGCGGACCGGTTCAGTGTTTTATTGATTCGGAAGTTATGCGTTATATGTCTCCGTTAATGCCTAGGCAGGAAGGACCGCAGGGGGGGACGATGATTAACGAGATGATAACAAATACTGTTGTTGGTTCAGGTTATATTAATGTTGCGACACCATATGCAAGATTTCAGCATGAGGGTAAAGTCATGATTTATGAGCCAACAGGCAGTACATATGCACCTGCAAATGAAGGGAAAATTGTTATAGACAAAAATCTTGAATATAATGGTGCACCTGAACGTGGAGCTTTTTATTTTGAACGAATGAAAAAGGCACATGAAAAGGACATTCTGAAAGGTGCACAGGAGGTTACAAAGAAAGCATGACTATAATCGAAGCAGTAAAAGATATTATTGAGAAATATCCCCAAATTGATGAATTTACCAATAACGTGCATGTTGACTTCTTGGACAATAAAGAAGGAGAAGCTGGGCTTTTTTCGATTGGGGATAATAAGACAGGCGAGGATATTCTTGGAAATCAGACTAGACAGTGTAACCTGATTATGTATGCCACATGTCAGGCATTAAGTGATTATGACAGACTTAATAACAGTAATTTTCTTATTGACCTGGGCTGGTATTTAGAACAGATTGAAGAGGACACATGTGAGGTTGTGACAGGTGACAGAAAAGGCTATATAAAGAGCATAACAGCAAGCAATGCCATGCTGTATCAGTTTGTAAATGGGAATGTAAGCGGTCCAGTAAAATATCAGATACAGCTTGCAGTGCAATACAGTGTAGAAGTTTAACAGGAGGAAAAGGCATGAAAGAGTTGAAATTACAGAATTTTGCGGGTGATGGTGTAGGAAAATTAAAAAGAAGCCACCTTATACATTACATTGATGCTTCATTTGGAGACGGAGAGCCTAAATGGTTTTTAATCGGCAAAGACGTTGAAGATATGAGCGTTGAGTTAAATCCTGACACAGAAACAAAGAAAAACATACTTGATGAGACATCAACACAGGATAACGGATACGAGCCGAGTGTTGATGTGGATACATATTATGCGAATACGAACGACAGTATCTATGAGAAGATAAAAAATATTGCAATGAACAGGCTTACGGGTGATGACTGCCGCACAAAGATACTTGAAGTTGTTTGTGATAAGAAAGAAGGTCCGTTTGACGCATGGATTGAGGATATAGTTGTTAAGCCTAAGTCATATGGCGGAAAAACAGGCGGTGTAGCGATTCCGTATACTATCAGTTTTGACGGTAACAGAAAAAAAGGCACGGTAACAGTTGCTGATAAAGTACCTACGTTTTTAGCAGATTAAGGAGGAAATATAAATGGCAAATATGCAGAGCTTATCTTTTGATGAGGGATTAAAAAGTTATATGATAAATGGAGATTCAAACAGAATCTTGAGATTTAATCCGGGTGATGTAAATATCCTTACAAGGTACAAAGAGGTTGTTAAAAATCTTAATAATCTTGCAGATAATCTTCCTGAGGCAAAAATCAATCCCGACGGAACGGCAGCGGAAAATGTTGATATTGTAACAGAACAGCTTGCGGCGTTCGATAATGCTCTAAGGGAACAGCTTAACTATCTTTTTAATGCAGATGTATATGATGTTCTGTTTTATGGACAGTCTCCATTGTGCATTGTCGGAAAAGAAAAAAGGCTTCTCTGTGAAGAAATAATTGAGAAGATTGGAAGTTTAATCGGGGCTGAATGTGGTGAGAGCTTTGATAATGTAAATTTGAAAGTAAAGCAGTATACAGAAGGCTATGAAAACAGACATCAACGCCGCAGTTACAGCAAAAAGTATAACAAGAACAGGAATTATAATAAATTTCACGGAGTATAAGCATGAATGGATTACCGAAAAAACTTAAAGTTAATGGTATATCGTACAGGATAAGGACCGATTACAGGGATATATTGAAAATTATACAGGCGTTAAATGATACCGGCCTTACCGGACAGGAAAAATGCTATATATGTCTTAAAATAATATATTATGATTTTGAAGATATACCTGTAACAGATTACGAAGAGGCATACAGACAGGCAGCATGGTTTATAGACTGTGGAAACAGATATACGGAAAAAAAGACTGAACAGGTTCGCATGATGGACTGGGAACATGATGAAAGTGTATTAATTCCAGCTATAAACAGAGTTGCCGGAAAAGAAGTACGCTCGGTTAAATATATTCATTGGTGGACTTTTATTGGGTTTTATATGGAAATTGGAGAGTGTGTTTTTTCGGAGGTTATATACATACGTCAGAAACTTAGAAAAAAACAGAAACTTGAAAAGTATGAGAGGGATTTTTACCGTGACAATAAAGAGCTTATTGAACTCCCTGTTATAAAGACAAAGGAAGACGAGGAAGAGGACAGAATAATAGAATCAATATTTGGATAGAGAGCTTCGGCTCTCTATTTTTTATGGAGGGTCAAAGTGGCAAAAGACGATAAAGGTAAAATCAGCTTTGATACAGGAATAAATCTAGATGGATTTGATGAAGACGCAAAAGATTTGAAATCAATGGCGGAGGATATCGCAAAATCCATTGAAGATATGGGAAAAAACGTAGAAAAAAGCGTAGGAAATGTAAATACAAAGGGTACAAAGAAGGAGATAGATTCATTAAGTCAGGAATCACTGCGAGCCGCAGAGTCGATTATAAAGGTTCAGACAGCGATGGATAAAATGGATGATGTCAATGGTCCCAAAGCAATAACCGCAGCAATAAAAGAGTATGAGAAAGAGCTGGATGCTTTAAAAGAAAAAATGGAAGATTATTCACGTCTTGATATTTATGAGAGGTCTGACGCTTATAAAAAAGATAAAGAGAGCATGGATGAGCTGATAAATTCAATTAAAGCGGCAAAGGCTGACCTGAGAAATTACTATATGGAACAGGAAGCAATGAAAACGGCGGTTGCTGATTTAAAACAGGCACGAAAAGATGCGGCTGCACAGGCAAGACAGGACGAAAAATAAGCGGCGGCAGCAGAAAAGCAGTCTATTGCACGAAAGAAAAAGCTGGGAACTGTTATAAAAATGGTTGGCGGACAGCTTGGGCGGATGGCATCCAAGGCTACAGGAGTAAGCGGAGCTTACAATAAGATGAATAACAAAGCTGAAGCATTGCAAAAAGGCTTTAATAAGCTGACAAGAATGGCAAAGACAGTATTTCTTTTTGGAATAATAAAAAAGGGGCTTACAGCACTAAGGACACAGCTTGGAAGCATGTTGTCGGCTAATAAAGAGTTCAGCAGTTCGCTGTCTTCAATAAAGGGAAATCTTCTTGTTGCATTTCAGCCTGTTTACGAAGCAGCACTTCCATATATCAATCTTTTGATGAGTGCGTTAAAACAGCTTACAAATCAGATTGCGGCATTTACAAATACATTATTCGGAAAGTCTGTGAGTGCCAGCAATGCGGCGGCTGCGGCTCTGAATAAACAGGCAGCGGCGGCAAAGAATGTAAATAAACAGACGAAGCTGGCATCTGCAAGCATAGACCAGTTTAATATATTGTCATCAGATACAGACAGTTCTTCCGGCGTGACATTTAATGCTGACACGGATGCAGGAGCGTCTTCTTTTGCTGAAAAGGTAAAAAGTTCATGGGAGAATCAGGATTTTACAGAAGTTGGTCAGATTATTGGTCAGAAGATTACAGATACGCTTGATAGTATCAAGTGGGATGGAATACAGGCAAAAGCGGCAGCAGTCGGAAAATCGTTTGCAACACTTTTTAATGGAATGGCTGATGGGATAGATTGGAATACTGTAGGCTCTACAATATCAAATGGCCTTAATACGGCACTTATTACTGTACATAATTTCGTTTATAATTTTGATTTTCTTTCATTTGGTCAGGACATAGGAAATCTGTTAAATTCATCAATAAATGATTTTGACTGGTCGCTGCTTGGAATTACGTTATCAGAGCAGTTAAATGGTGCATTTGATTGGATATTTGGTTTTTTGTCCACATTTGACTGGTCAAAACTTGGAACATCAATTGCGACAAGTATAAATGATTTTGTTCATAATACTAATTGGGCAGAGCTAGGTATGGACTTCTCTATGCTTGTAATTGGAATAGTCACATCGATTACAGATCTATTAAAAGAGACTGATTGGGCGGCAGTTGTAAATTCTGTGTTTGATGTAATCAAAGGTATAGACTGGGGCGGAATCATAAGATCACTTATAGAGTTTATAGTTACATGGTTTTTAACGAGTCTCGAACTTATATGGGAAGCCGGGAAAAATATAGGTGAGATGCTTATTGATGGCTTAAAAGGCGGAATAACCAATGTAATTGATAATATAGGTAACTGGATAAAGGAAAATCTGATTGACCCGGTTGTTAATACGGTAAAGGAATTCTTTGGAATACACAGTCCGTCAACAGTATTTGCTGAAATCGGAACTTATCTCATGCAGGGACTTATTAATGGTATATCTCAAATGGGTGCAAATGTAAGAGCTAAGATTGGCGGTGTAAAAGATGACATATTGAGGCCGTTTAATAATCTTGGACTTTCATTAAAGAATACTTTTCATGATGCCTGGCAGAAAGTTTTAGGTGTGTTTACTACAACAAGTTTTGGAAAGATAGCATCCAATATAGAAGGTACATTTAAAAATGTAATAAACAGGCTTATATCAGGAATAAATAATGTTGTTGCAAAACCATTTAATACGCTTGGGAATATCTTTTCAAGAATGAGAAATATTAATATTCTTGGTGGACACCCATTCGGATTTCTTCCGGATATAGAATCTCCTCAGATTCCGTTTCTTGCCAAAGGTGCGGTTATCCCGGCAAACAGTCCGTTTGTTGCTGTACTTGGCGACCAGAAGAACGGAAAGAATATTGAAGCACCGGAGAGCCTTATACGTCAGATTATGCGTGAGGAGCTTGCAGGTCTTACAAATCAGCAGAAAGTTGAAGTCCTTGTAAACCTTAAAGGGGAAATGGCAGCATTTTTCAAAGCTTTTATCGAAGAATATCACAAGGAAAAAGACAGAACGGGAATAGACCCGCTTCTTGGTATATAGGAGAGTGGCAATGGCGAAATTTAAACCGGTTTTAATTCTGGCAGGGGTAGAGCTTCCCCTGCCTGATGAATATTCACAGACAATATCTGATTTAAGCACACAGCAGACAGGGCGAACGCTTGACGGACGGGCACATAAAGATGTAATCGCCGTAAAAGATTCAATTCCTCTTAAATGGAGCAAACTTGAATGGAAAAAGGCAGCAGAAATAGCAAATGCAGTTGACGGTATAGAATACGCAGAAATGCAGTATATGGATGTTAGGAATCCGTATGAAATGTGTAAGACAGATATTTATGTTGGAGACAGAAAGGCAGCATTTGTTAGTGCTGACACTGACGGCAAAGTGTATTGGAGTTTGGAATTCAGCAGAATTGAGGTGTAAAGATGTTAAATGTTCAAAGAAAAGGACTTGATAGTGCAAGAGCTGTAATACAGCTTGCGGATGGAACTGTTATCAATGTAGATGAATCAAGGATAATGAGTGATGGCTTGACAATAGAAGATGTTTCAAGCGAAAGCGAATCGTTTAGTATCGGATTTACATCAGCAAAAGTTCTTACGTTAAGTCTTCTGAATTATGACGAGCATTATTCTACATATAATTTTAATGGTGCAGTTGTAATTCCGTACATTATAAATAATAAAGCGGAATATAAAAGAGGAATATATACAGTGCAGACACCGAAATATGCAGGTGGTATGTTAAGTCTTACATGTTATGACAATGTATATAAACTTGAAAAGGACATGGATGCTGATTGCCTAAAGCTGCCATGTACTTATGCAGAAGCGTTAAAAGCCGCAACAGATAATTGTGGGATTACACTAGGTACGCTTGAGTTTGATAATTCAGATATGCTTATAAATGAATTGGATAAAAGCATAACAACATACAGGCAGCTTGCAGGTTACATAATGCAGTGTGCCGGAAGTGTTTTAAAAGCAAATGATGAGGGAATCCTCATAATTTGCGACTATAAAAGGGTATTTCAAAAAGATGACAATCTTGACGGAGGGCATCTTGATAATTATATGACCGGAGATAATGCTGACGGAGGTAATTTTACAGATTACAATTCGGGATATACATTTGACGGCGGAACTTTTGGAGACAGAAAAGATATAACAATTAAGTACGATATAAGTGATTTAACAGCAGCAACAGATGACACTGTAATAACAGGAATTGCCGTGAAGATAGATGATGTAACTTATATGACAGGTGAGAGCGGTTATGTGCTTGATATAAGTGGTAATCCGCTGATAACAGAAGATAATGTAAAAACAGTTCTTGATGTGCTTGTAAGGAAATACGCAGGTTTAAGATTCAGAAAACTGTTGGGTAAAATACGGTCGGATTTTCGTCTTGAATCAATGGATCCTGTATGTGTTGAAGATTATAAGGGGAATTCGTATGATTGCTATATGACACGAATAACATACACAATCAGGGATAAAACAAGTATAAGCTGTGATTGTAAAAGTGATGAATCGAATAAAAACACAGGAAATTCTACGGTTACGAAACTTTTAAAGATGGCAGACAGCAGTGCAGATAGAAAAGTTCAGATTGAGAGAGGGTTAAGAGAAAAATTACAAAAAGAATTGTCAGAAAAGATAGCAAAAAGTTCAGGGTTTTATACTACACAGCAGAAATCAGAGACAGGCGGATATGTGTATTATACACACGATAAGCCTACGCTTGAGGAAAGCACATTTATAACGAAATGGACAGCGGAAGCAATTGCATTAAGTATGGACGGAGGTAAGACGTATCCGTATGGCTTTACCATGACAGCGAAAATGATAATGGACGCAATAGCTGCAAATAAGATAGCAGCTGACTATATCGGCGGTGGAACGCTTGTACTTGGTGGCGAAGATAATACACAGGGAGTTTTACAAATTCTCGATTCTTTAGGCAATGTAATTGGTTCATGGAACGAAGCCGGACTTAATGCGAAAAAAGGCAAAATAGGAAATCTTGAGATTACGGAAGACGGATTTAAGGCAGATGATGGTGAAAGAATATTTTTGCAGATAATTGACGGAGGAGTAAAGATTTATGCAGCACCGAGAGAAGGAGAGCCGTCGAAAGGCTCGTTTATCAGAATAACAAAATATGGAGTGCAGATAGAATCTTACGGAGAAATTGATTTTACATGTATAGGAGCTGGAACGATGAATCTTACCGGCGATATATATGTGAATGGAAAGGAGTTAAAGGTTTAATGGGAATATATGTAAGACGTGGAATGGAAGCTGATTTTGACCCTGAGAAAATGAAACCGGGAGAGTGGGCGGTAAGCATAAATACAGACAGACGGAAACAGAAGATTTGGATGTGCTTTTCTCCGGGTGTTGTAAAAAGAATGGGAACATATGAAGATTTTGCTGATCAGATAGAAGATGCAACTGATGAAATAAAAAATAAATACCTTGAGACATTTAATGAAATTCTCAAAGATATGAAAACTAATAAAGATTTAGTTGAAACTGATTATAATTTTGTAAAAGAGTTCAAAGAGTTGCTTGAAAATACATATATGCAGGAGATAGCTGCAAGTGTAAAAGCGGCATCATCGTCAGCTGCTTCTGCTTCACAGAGTGCTACAGCGGCAGCAGACAGTGCAGACGATGCAGAATCATATGCAGCATCATGGAAAGGTTCACTATTGCCGCAGGGAGTTGTAGCTTTTAGCGAACTTCCAACATCCGGGCTTGTCGCCGGACATCTGTATGCTGTAAAAGATAAATTCATATCCGACATCAGGTTTGAAGAGGGAGCAGGGCATCCGTATCCACAGGGAACATGTGTTTATTGGACAAAAGATAATAAGTGGAAGGTTTTGTCGGGAGTTTTAAGCCTTGAACTTACAAAGGCAGAATATGATGCACTTACAGACGCACAGAAGAAAAACGGAACAATCTATTATGTAAAAGATGCAGACAACCTTATAGAAGCAGATGAAATAAACGGACTTGCAGTCGTTGCGACAAGCGGAAATTATAACGATTTGAGTAATAAACCGGTGATGGACGAAAAATTAGATAAAAATACTGCTGGTGGCATAGCGATGTGTAGTGGCGGTGGAAAATATCAATATTTTAAAATTGCAACAATAAAAATAACTTCAAGTTATATTAACAGACCCATTGTCTTTGAACTGAGTGGTCGGGGGAAACTTTTTTCTTTAGTAACGATTCGATTTGCGAGTACAAGTAGCAACGATCCAACTCTTGAGGTATTCCAAACTAATCAAGATAGAGATTTTTATATAAAAAAAACAGGTACAAGTACGTGGGAAGTTTATGGTACATACAATGAATTATGGGGTTCTTATTGTCTTCACAGAATTTCTGGTATAGGGGCTGATATAGGCATTGCGGTTAATATGAATAATGTTTCTGCTTTGCCTGAAAACTGTAGACAAGCTGTTTTTGGTGGGTGTGCAGGAAGTGTGAATGGACACTCAGTGAATAGTGATGTTCCTGCAAATGCTAAGTTTACAGATACAACATACGCCGTCGGCACAATTTCAACAGCAGGATTAACTAAATTGTATCAGACAGTAGGGAATGCCACTGATGGAACTATGACACAGGCTGCTATTAATGCAAAATTTTATGATAATGGGACTTCAAGAACGGCAAACACAGTGCTTTCTGCTCCAAATGGTTCAGCAGGTCCAGCGAAATTTAGGAAGTTAGTAATGGCAGATTTGCCTATTAAACAATTAACGGCAACACAATATGCGGCTTTAAGTGAATCAGAGAAAAAGAACGGAACAATTTATCTGGTAAATTAATGAAAGGGAGAACGACATGGGAAAGATTTATTATAACGGCGTTGATTATTCAACACCGACATCTTCAGGCGTTGCCGGAGTAAAAGGAAGTGCGGAATCTGCATACAGGACAGGCAATGTTAATATAACCCCTGCAAACATTGGGCTTGGTAATGTAAATAATACAGCAGATAAAGATAAGAGTGTAAAAAGTGCAGATACGGCAACTTTAGCAAAAGGTCTTATAGACGGATATGATACAAGTAGTGACCCGATAACTATAAAAGTAAGCTATACAGGTGCAGCTATTAGTGCAGAAAACTATGACACAATAAACGGAATAGCTGTATATAATGACGATAATTCGGAACAGGGAACACAGTATATAAAAGATGCAGACGAATATGCAATCAAGAATTGGCTGGGACCTATGACACCGGAAGCACATGCGTCAACATCATCAGAGTATGGAGGTGGAACATCAACGCAATATGGGCATGTTAAGCTGTCAGATAACTATGCCTCATCAGCCGGGAGTGCATCTGCTGGTGTAGCGGCTTCATCAAAGGCTTTATATGATGCGTATACTAAATTAGCACCAGTTGAATTATATAATTCGACAAGTACCGCATACAATGCAAATATAACTTTAAGTCAGAATGTCAGCAATTTTAAAACACTGGAGATATTTTATGTCGACAACGATGGCGTTGACAACAGTGTAAGAATAAGAGCAGCGGCTTCAGCATTTAAAATGAGTTCACATGCTTATGTAAGCGGTACATGGTATGATAAGTTCACATATTATTCAGTTGTTGGAACAAAGTTGAATTTCAGCTCGTCATATCAGAAGAACCAAGGCGGTGTAGTTGAAAGCGGCAATTACCATAAGATTTATCGTGTGGTTGGATATAAATATTAACAAAAAATCAAGAGTGTTTTAGCCAGAGGTTAAGGCATTCTTTTTTTTTATTGCAGAAAATGGAGGTGGTGCCATGTATAACGACAGTTCATAGTTGCACCGGTGCAACACATTGGCAATAAGTACAGCATATTAATGTTAGGAGAGCATTTATGACAGAGGCAATATTAACAGCTGTTGTCACGTTAGTTGTTTGCCTGGTAAATAACTATGTAATGCACAACAAGACAATAACGCTGATTGATTATAAGCTATCAGAGCTTACAAAGCGAGTTGATAAACATAATAATGTAATCGAACGCACATTTAAACTTGAAGAACTGACCGCTCTTCAGGAAGAAAAAATCAAGGTTGCAAATCACAGAATTGAAGATTTGGAAAATTTAGAAAAGAAAGGTTAATGGTGATTAAAATGGATTTAACTAACTATGTAACTGTTTTACCGATTGTTGTAATCTGCTATTTGGCAGGAATGAGCTGTAAGGCATGGAGTAAGATTCCTGATAAGCTTATACCGGTAATTGTCGGAACAGTCGGCGGCATAATTGCGATTCCGGCGATGTACATAATGCCAGAGTTCCCGGCAAAAGATGTTATTACAGCAATAAGCGTAGGAATATGGTCGGGTCTTGCATCTACAGGTGTAAATCAGGTTTATAAGCAGATAAAACAAAATTAATCAAAAGGCTGTGGCATCAGATGTCACAGCCTTTAATAAAATATTAAGAAAAGAGGACAAATAGTATGAAATTTGGAGTTGATATTTCAAGATGGCAGGGAATGTATGATTTTGAACAGGCATTAAGAGAGGGCATAAGATTTGCAATCTTCAGATGCGGCGGAGCTGATGATAAAAATATCGGCATGTACTATGATTCGACATATCGAAGAAACTATGCTGAGTGTGCGAGAATTGGCATAGCAAGAGGTGTTTATTATCTTTTAGATGCTGCAAATACAGATGAAGCGGCGGAACAGGCACGCCATTGTCTTTCGCTTGTAGAGGGAATGAAGTTACAACTTCCCGTATTCGCCGACGTAGAGGGTGAGGCACTTAATGCCGATAATCTTACAGAAATAATTAATACATTCTGTGAAGTTATTAAAAAAGCAGGCTATGCCGCAGGTGTATATGCTTCTGCAAGCCCAATGATTAATTTAATGGATATTAGAGCAATTAAGGAAGCCGGTAACGATGTATGGTGTGCGTCATACACAGCTGAAAAGCCAGAGATTGGTGTGGATATTGATATTTGGCAGTATGGCGGTGGCTCTGATAACTTTATCAGAGACGTGCATGTTGCAGGTCAGGCTGTGGATCAGAATTTTGCTTATAAGGCTTATAACTTTGAAGTTGCTCCAGAGCAGACAGATGATGATATACCTGACAACGAAACACCTGATAACAACATTGACACAAATAAATACAACGGTGTTAAGGTAAGATTTACAGGCGAGACAGATGTTTATGGCACATATATCACGGCTTGGCACAATGAAGACGGTTATGACGTTGATGGTTATGACGGTGAGACTATGCGACTGACACATGACGGCGTTGTATTTGCTGTAGTAAGAGAGTCAGATATAGAGGTTATTGGCTCTATTGATGATACCGCAAACGACAATGTGATAAACGAGGGCATGCAGGTAAGATTCACAGGAAATGTTGACATTAATGGTGTGCCATTAAAAATTTATGATAGAATATACACAGCGGCAGATGTGTCAGACGGCACAGTTGTGTTAATGTACGGCAATGACGTATATGCAAGAGTATATCTGAATGATGTTACTCCGGCAGATTCACAGCCGACAGACAGCGAACCTGAAAGAACAGCAACAGTTCAGCCGGGCGGCTCTTTCTGGCAGATTGCAAACGACTTTTTAGGAGACGGAAACAGAGCAGCAGAGCTTGCAGAATACAATGGTATGACGCTCGAAAGCGGCCTTTATGCCGGTATGATTTTGAGATTGCCACAATAAATATATTGGTAGTCAAATGGTAGTCAGATAAAATAAGAATCCAGCATTTAAGCGGCTTTTAGATATATAAAAAAATCACTCGTAATGAGAAGGTCGCCGGTTCGATTCCGGCTGGTAGCTTACATCAAAAATCCCCGCAAAACCTTGTAAATAGAGGCTTGCGGGGATTTTTACATGTAAAAAATGTTTGTCGGTTTTAGGTGAAAATCAAGTGTTTTTTGGTAGTCAGAAGGTGTTCAGCCATCGATCACATTGGCAAAACGCTGTTCAATTTCATTGGTCAGCTCGGAAATATATTTATCGTTGTGGACAGGGTCTGTAATACGTTTATCATAAGGAACGAAACCACCGGCCATATTTTCGTGTCCGCCGCCGCTTCCGATGCCCTCAAGTGCCTGATTGGCAACCTTTCCGGCGTTAATTGTTCCGACGCTTCGCACAGATATTTTTATTCCGTCATCTTTTACAGAGTAAACGACTGTGTTGTCAGTTGTGTCGAGCATCATAATAAAATCAGATATTGCAGCAATAAGCGGTTCTGGACTGTTATATCCGGTATTGGCATATGATGTTTTTCCATATGTTTTTATGCTGTTAATTGCTGAGGAATATGCAAGCAGGTCTGTCTGACGCAGAGTGTTGTTATCAAGTTCGGCAATCTTTTTGCGGTCGGCAAGATTGAATAATTTATAAAACATATCAAGGTCAAGATTGGACATACCACGGCTCAATCCGGCAGTATCAATACGTATTCCGTATAAAAGTGCTGTTGCAATATTGTCGGGTATCTGCAGACCTTCATCAAAAATATATTGTGCTATCATTGAAGCACATGCACCAACTTCAGGTCTTATATCAGAAAAAGTATATTGTGATTTACCAAATATAGGATGATGGTCAATGCAGACCACCTCATTTCCGGGCATGTCGATTATATTGGCATTGCCTTTCTGCGAATCAACAAGAATTATTTCTGCATCCTGTGACATCTCAGTCATATCAGAATATTCAATGATTTCAATACCAAGCTTTTTAACCATTGCATTTGAACTTCCGTGTGCAACTTTTCCTTTGTAAATAACAGTAGATTCAAGACCTCTGCTGTGCAGAAGATACTGAAGACCGTAAGCACTTGCTATTGCATCGGGGTCAGGGAAATTGTGCGTTTGTATAAAAACATGCCTGTGTGTGAAACTGTCTATCATTTTTGTTAAATCAATCATCAGAGTTCTCCAATTCTGCGTTTAATTATATGCAAATTAAACTTTTGCCGCTTGTGTAAAAATTACATTTGAATAGAACTGTTTCAACAGTCCATAATTAAAAACTATATTTTATTTTAATATAAGCGGTCATTCATTGCAATATGTCTTAATGTGAATAGTATATCCATACGTGAATAAAAATAAATTTTAAAAGCACAATATTATTGAGTGATAATATTTTTAATTTATAAAAACGGGGGCAGTATATGGAAGAAAAGGAAAAAGATAAGAAAATTCAGGACTTTGGACAGGTAGTGCTTGAGAATAATAAAAAACATGGTAAAATACATTTAATGACGATTATCGGTGAAATAGAAGGACACGATGTTCTTCCGGCATCAAGTAAATCAACAAAGTATGAGCATATTCTGCCACAGCTTGCATCAATTGAAGATAATGAAGAGATAGATGGTGTATTATTTCTTATGAATACAGTTGGTGGTGATGTAAGTGCAGGGCTGGCTCTTGCAGAGATGATTGCTTCAATGTCAAAGCCGACAGTTTCGCTTGTGCTTGGTGATTCACACAGCATAGGAGTACCGCTTGCAGTGAGTACAGATTATAGTTTTATTGCACCGACGGCAACTATGATTATTCATCCTGTAAGAATGAATGGAACGATTATAGGTGCACCACAGACATTTGATTATTTTAAAATGATACAGGACAGAATTGTCAGGTTTATATCATCACATTCAAAGGTTTCGGAAGATGAACTGGAGAAAATGATGATGAACACCGGAATTCTGACAAAAGACTTAGGAACAATTCTTGTCGGACAGGAAGCTGTAGATAAAGGACTTGTAAATGGCGTCGGAGGAATAAAGGAAGCATTTGCGAAGATGCAGGAACTTATGAATGAAAAAGGAAAAGAACATGACTGAAAATATTGCGGATAAGGAAATGTCCGAATGTAAATTATGTCCAAGAAATTGTAAAAAAAACAGAAAAAATAAAGAAAAAGGCTACTGCCTTATGACGGATGAACTCTGTGTTGCAAGAGCGGCCCTGCATATGTGGGAAGAGCCATGTATTTCAGGAGAGGAAGGCTCAGGAGCTGTGTTTTTTTCAGGATGTACTTTAAGATGTGTATTTTGTCAGAACAGAAATATAGCTGCGGCACAAACAGGAAAGATTATCAGCATTGACAGGCTTGCTGATATTTTTCTGGAATTGCAGGAAAAAGGTGCCAATAATATTAATCTTGTAACGCCGACACATTTTGTGGTGCAGATTGCACAGGCTATAAAAAAAGCAAGAAGGAACGGACTGATAATTCCAATTGTATACAATACAGGCAGTTATGAAAACATAGAAACTTTAAAGCTTCTTGATGGTCTTATTGACATATATCTTCCGGATATGAAATATATGGACAGTTCACTGTCACTTAAATATTCCAATGCAAAAGATTATTTTGATGTTGCATCCAAAGCTCTTGATGAGATGTTTAAACAGGTTGGAAAACCAGTTTTTGATAAACGTGGAATTATGAAAAGAGGAATGATAGTAAGACATCTTATACTGCCGGGGATGACATATGATTCAAAAAATGTTATAAAGTATTTATATGAAACTTTTAAAGATGATATTTATATAAGTATTATGAACCAGTACACACCGCTGAAACAGGTTGAAAAGTACCCTGAGATAAACCGGAAAGTGACAGATAAAGAATATGATGAAGTTGTTGATTATGCCATTGAACTCGGAGTTGTAAACGGTTTTATCCAGGAGGGAGAGACTGCATCGGAAAGCTTTATCCCTGAATTTGACTGTGAGGGAGTTTGACTATATAATGAAAAAAGAAGTACATGGGCAGGATAATAAAATAAAACAAAATAGGGCACATATCTGGCAGATAGCCTTTTTTTCGCTTAATAATACATCGACTAATTTATTTCTGGCAATGATGGGATATGTATCATATTATGCCAATGGCATTGCGGGAATAGGTGTAGTTGTAATATCATTTATTCTTACCGGAATGAGGGTGTTTGACGGAATTACAGACCCTGTTATAGGATATATTCTTGATAAGACAAATGGCAGATTTGGAAAATTCAGGCCATTTATAGTTCTTGGATATATTCTTATGGCAGCAAGTTCACTGGTGCTTTTTTTTACAACACACCTTGTGCCTCGTTTTATACGTGCACCGTATTTTATAATAATTTATGCTGTGTATATAATAGGATATACTTTTCAGACAACAGTTGTAAAATCAGGTCAGTCAGTTATAACGAACGATGTAAACCAGAGACCGCTTATAACATTTTTTGATTCAACATTTATAATGTTCGCACATGGTCTTACAGCATTTTATGTTTCGGTATATCTTATACATAAATATAAAAATTTTAATTCCAGTGAGCTTTTTGCTGAATTTGTAATAACTGTTGTTATTTTATCGGCAATATGTACGGTTCTGGCTGTAATAGGAATATGGCAGAAAGATAGAAAAGAATTTTTTAATCTTGAAAATAATAATTCGGGTGATAAGCCCCAGAATATTAAATTCCGCGATTATGTTTCGATTTTAAAGCATAATAAACCTATAAGAATGCTTATAATTGCGGCTGCGTCAGATAAGTTCGCTGCTATGGTTTACGGCAATTCTACAGTTATTGTCATGCTATACGGCATACTTATGAAAAATTATCCTCTTGCTGGAATTATTGGCATAATAGTTGGAATACCTAATCTTGGAATTATTTATATAGGAATTAAATATGCACAGAAATATGGACAGAAAAAAGCAATGACAGGAGCGACATGGTTTGCAATTATATTCCAGTCTGTATTGATGATTATGATGATTTTTTGCGACCTTACAAAAGTATCAGTTACGAATATTAATCTTATAACGATAGTATTTTTGACAGTATTTGCACTGCTCAATGGTGTAAAATCAATAACAAACAATATGGTTGTGCCTATGATAGCTGACTGTACTGATTATGAATATACAATAAGCGGACATTTTGTTCCGGGAATCATGGGAGCTTTATTTTCATTTATTGACAAATCATTTTCGGCACTGGGAACATATAAGAAAGCATATGATGATGCAAGCTATGCCCAAAGCCGAATTGACATGCAAAGGGGAGATTATCCCAGCCATTAAAATGGATGACAATTTTCTTTTATTGTATAATACCTATTATTGGCTGGCTTATAACTTTATTTGCAATGAGATATTATAAGCTCGACAAAGCTGCGATGAAAAATTTATACAGTCTGAAGGGTGGAAAAGAATGATAAATATAAAAAAAGGCAATCCGGCACAGCGTGGAGCACAAAAAACCGGAAGTATGTCATATAATTTTGCATTTGCAGGTGTTTCTGATAATATAACACTGCTGATATTTGACGGAAGAAAAAATCTGAAATGCAGAGTAGAGTTAGATGAAACATACAAGACAGGCGATGTGTTTTCATGTAATATTTCCGGTGAAAATCTTGATAAAGCAATGTACTGTTATGAGTCAGATGGAAAAATGATACCGGATTTGTATGCAAAGACAGTTACATGCTGCAGTGAATTTAATAAAATACAGGATAATGCCAGATATCTGAGCAGAATTGTGCTTGATGAATTTGACTGGGAAGGTGATATGCCTCTTCAGACTCCATATGAAGACAGTATTTTTTACAAAATTCATGTCCGTGGATATACTAAAAGCAGAACATCAATGGTAAAACATAAAGGGACTTTTGACGGTATTATCCAGAAAGCAGATTATCTTAAAGAACTTGGAATTACGGCGGTTGAACTTATGCCGGCTTATGAATATGATGAAGCCGGACGCTTTCCGGCTTATGATGAAAATGAAAAACCATCAGGAATGTATAAAATAGCAGAGCAGGGACGTCCGCTTAATTACTGGGGATATTGCAATGCACTCCATTTTGCACCGAAAGCTTCTTTTACTTCGTGTGCATCATACAAAAATGATTACACATATGAGTTTAAAAATATGGTAAAGCAGCTTCATAAAAAAGGAATAGAAGTTATTATGGAGATGTATTTTAGCGATGAGACACCTGAACTTATCACAGATTGTATACGTTATTGGGTGATGGAATATCATATTGACGGAGTGCATCTGTATGGTCCGCCATGTGCATTAAATGTCTGTGCCACAGACCCTGTTCTTTCATATACCAAAATAATTACAGTGTTCTGGGATGGCAAGAGAGGACATGTGCGTCATATGGCAGATTATAATGACGGGTATCTTGGAATTATAAGACGTTTTCTGAAAGGTGACGATAACCAGCTTGAAGATTTTATAAATACACAGAGAAATAATCCACAGAATGCGGCGGTAATTAATTATATTACTAATCATAATGGATTTACATTAAACGACTGTGTGAGTTATGACAGGAAACATAATGAAGCAAATCATGAAAATAACCGTGATGGCGAAAGCTTCAATTACAGCTGGAACTGCGGATTTGAGGGCCGCACGAAAAAGAAAAAAGTTCTGGCTCTCAGGGAAAAGCAGATGAAAAATGCACTTATGATGCTTATGTTTTCAGCGGGAACACCACTTATTTTCGGTGGTGATGAATTCCTTAACAGCCAGCTTGGAAATAATAATCCATATTGCCTTGATAATGAAATCTCATGGGTAAACTGGAATGATAATGAAGTATCAAAAAGAATGACGGAATTTGTAAAGAAACTTATTTCATTCAGGAAAAAATATAATATCCTTCATATGAAAGACAAGCTGCTTGCCTCTGATTCACTTTCATGCGGTTACCCTGATATTTCTTATCATGGAAGCGGTGCATGGTATCAGGTTACAGAAAATTATAACAGGCATATTGGAATAATGTATTGTACAAAATATTCCGATTGTAAGACAAATGCAGGAAAAGATGATGAATTTGAGCTTATATATATTGCATACAACATGCATTGGGAAGCACATGAACTTGCACTTCCAAAAATTTCTGAATCATCATCATGGAATGTGAAAATATGTTCGGCGGATGATGAAAGTGTAAGCGTTACAGACAACAGAACACTTCATATCGCACCGAGGACATCAGCTGTATTAACAGCAACTATAAAAAATATTAAAAATATAAAAAGGGGTCATCGTGAATATAAATAATCCGGAAGAATTAAAAAAATATTTTGAGGAATTTAAAGAACTTGTAAAAAATGAAGAAGCAGATAAAGCAATGCATATGCTTGAAGAACTTCTTAAATCAATAGAAGAACAGGTGAAAGTAAGACGAGCAGGTTCTATAGATGCAAGAGGAAATATAAGCATCAGCGAACCACAGGATAATTGTGAACATATATATATGAGCCTTAATCATGTTATGGAATATTATATATATGCATTTTATTTCAAACCTGATTGCGATGTGGTACTAAGTGAACTTCCATATGGTGAATATTACAGGTCCTATGGTGATTTGTGTGTGAAAAGCGGGCGTTATAAAGCAGGTATTGAAGCATACAGCAACGCAATATGCTGGAATCCCGTAGATTTGGATGCAATTCTTGGACTTGCGGAATGTTACAAGTATCTTAATATGTTAAAAAGATATATGATAGCAACAAAAGAGGCGTACAGGCTTTGCTGCACAAGAGCAACAATGGCCAGATATTACAGAAATATGGGATTTTATTATCTTTCTGCATACAAGCCGGAAGTGGCAAGAGCCTGTTATATATATAGCAATATTTATTACAAAACAGATAATGCAGATGCAGAACTTTCTTATATTGAGCAGGCTTTAAATCAGGAGACGCCTAAGCTTTCCGTTAAAGAAATGCAGAAAATGTTTGATGATGAAGGAATTGAGCCGGGACCATCGTCAGATACTATAGGTGTAATATATCGTGTCGGACAGATAATGATGGAAAGTCAGGATTATCGACTTGCAAAAGATTGTTTTTCGATAGTTTATGATATAACACAGGAAGAACAGCTTGAAAAGCTTCTGGAGGAACTTGAAAATGTTTGATTCAATAATATTTGACCTTGACGGAACATTGTGGGATTCAACAGTGCCAATCTGTGAGTCGTGGAATGTTGTATTAAAAAGACACGCCGAAATAAAAAGACCACCGGTTACAATAAATGAACTCGGTGAATGTATGGGACTTCCAATGTATGATATTGCGGCTAAACTATTTCCTTTGGAATCAAAAGAAGTACAGACTGCGATTATGGACGAATTGTGTGCGTATGAAAATGAATATCTTTCAGAACATGGTGCAAGGCTTTTTGACGGACTTGAAAATGTATTATCATTATTATCAAAAAGATACAGGCTGTTTATAGTGAGCAACTGTCAGGACGGCTATATAGAAGCTTTTTTAAAGGCTCACAGGCTTGCAAAGTATTTTGATGATACTGAGTGCTGGGGAAGGACGAGAACATGCAAGGGCGAGAGTAATAAGATTCTTATAAAAAGAAATAATCTTTGTAACCCTGTGTATGCCGGAGATACATCAGGTGATGCCGAATCGGCGGATTATGCGGGGATTCCGTTTATTTATGCAGCTTATGGTTTTGGAAATGTAAGCAGTGATAAATATATTGCAAAAATAGATGATATAAAAAATCTTCCGGAACTCATGGAAGAATTGTAAAAAAACTCATGGAAGAATAGTAAAAAACATTGACATGAAAATTTTTTAGTGTTACAATCAATCACAAGTTAAGTAAATAGAAAAAGTCGTTGAACAAAATAGTACATTTGGCACGTACATCACAGAGAGTCAGAGCAGGTGTGAACTGATATGGAAGGCTTTATGGAATGGGTTTGGGAGATGCGTAGGTGAATATATAAGTAGCTTACGACGTGGCCTCACGTTACAGGGGAAAGATATTATATACCGGCAGGTATTAAGTATCGGAATGAGACAAGATTTGTTTTTGTAAACGGTGGCATATCCAGTTTGGATATGTCTTTTTTTTATACAGACATCAGAGCGGATGTCAATGTATAGACTACATTTTCAATCTTGTGAATAAGGGTGGCACCACGTTAATTCGTCCCTGGCAGCTTTTATGGCTGTCAGGGATTTTTTATATGCAAAGGAGTTGGATTATGAAAAAAGTTTTAAGAGCATACAAAAAGACAGTCAGTATAGTAAATGAAACTGCTATCTGGATGTATGAAAATCTCGGAAGTGATAGAATTGGTTTCCTTATGGAAAGTAATGAAAAAGAAAGTGGAAAATATACATTTATGGGTGTTGATCCGCAGGCACTTGTTCAGTCAGAAAAAGATGGTCTTGTGATAACTGAAAACAATGGAAATGTAACAAAACTAAAAGGAAACCCACTTGTTTTATTAAAAGAATATTTCAGCTCTTTTGAAGTACATTCAGATGAAACACAGGATGAATTTAATGGTGGACTTGTTGGAAGTCTGGGATATGATTTTATAAGATATACAGAAAATCTTCCGGATGATAATGAAGATGAGATTGGAATTGAGACAATCCAGCTTATGCTTGCTCTTAAATTCATTGCCATAGACCATATGGCAGAGACGGTTACGGCGGTCGTTCTTGACGAAGATAACGAAGAGGGAAAGAAAAGAGCACTTGCTGAGGCAGAAAAGCTTATTGATGAAGCGAGAACTCCTGGAAATGAAAATAAAAAGAGCTGTGAAATAAAAAATCATCACGATGGAGTGATAATAAAAAAGTCGGATACGCTTGAACAGTATTCTGAAAAAGTAAATAAAATAAAAGAATATATTAAGGAAGGTCATATTTTCCAGACAGTATTGTCACAAAGATGGACAATACAGACTAAACAGACAGGATTTGATTTGTATAAACAATTAAGAGTTCTTAATCCGTCACCGTATCTTTATTATTATAATTTCGGAAAATTTGAGATAATCGGAAGTTCACCGGAAATGATTGTAAAACAGACAGGTAACAATGTTTATACATGTCCTATTGCAGGAACGAGAAAAAGAGGAAAAACTAAAGAAGAGGATGAAGCATTGGAGCGAGAACTTCTTTCTGATGAAAAGGAAAAGGCAGAACATGTAATGCTTGTTGACCTTGCAAGAAACGATTGCGGAAGGGTATCGCAGATTGGCAGTGTCAAAGTTACAGAATTTATGAGAGTCCAGAGGTATTCACATGTAATGCATATTGTTTCACTTGTTGAGGGAAAAAAACACGGTTCATGTCATCCGCTTGATATGGTTTCCTCATTTTTACCGGCAGGAACATTAAGCGGTGCACCGAAAATCCGTGCAATGGAAATTATAGATGAATTAGAGACAGTAAGAAGAGGTCTTTATGGCGGTGCAACAGGATATCTTGCATTTGACGGAAATATGAATTTCTGTATAACAATCAGAACAATGATTAAAAAAGGCGATAAGGTATATCTTCAGGCAGGAGCCGGAATAGTTGCCGATTCGGTACCGGAAAACGAATATCAGGAATGCTGCAACAAAGTAATGGCACTTGCAAAAACGCTTGTTGAGGAGGAAAATTTATGATTTTGCTGATTGATAACTATGATTCATTTACATACAATCTTTATCAGTATATAGGTACATTTAATGATGATATAAAAGTTGTAAGGAATGATAAAATTACAATAGAAGAAATTGAAAAAATGAATCCGGAAAGAATCGTCATCTCTCCAGGACCTAAGAGCCCAAAAGAAGCCGGAATATGTCTTGATGTAATAAAAAAATTCGCACCGGCGATTCCGATTCTTGGCATATGTCTCGGACATCAGTGCATAGGTGAGGCGTTTGGAGCAACAATCGACCATGCAAAAAAGATATTTCACGGCAAGCAGTCGCTTGTCACACATACAGGAACAAGCGTGTTTACAGGAATTGATTCGCCTGTAAAGGTGGCAAGATATCATTCACTTGCAATAATACCGGAGACAGTTCCTGACTGCCTTTCGGTTATCGCAAAGACAGATGACGGTGAGATAATGGCTGTGAGACATAAAGAGTATAAAACAGTAGGTCTTCAGTTCCATCCTGAATCAATATATACAGAGCATGGCAAACGAATGATAGAAAACTTTGTAAATGACAGAATTTAAGCGGGAGGAAATGAAATGATTCTTGATGATATAGTAGCTGCAAAAAAGAAAAGACTTGTCCGGCATAAAGAAAATGTAAGTGAACAGGATATGAAAAATCTCGCATTAAGTGAAAAACGCGTCCCGATAAGTTTTTATAATGCTTTAAGAAAGCAGGGGCTTTCAATTATAGGCGAATTTAAAAAGGCATCGCCAAGTCACGGGAAAATGAATAATAAAATTGAACTTACGGACAGAATAGACCAATATAATAATGCGGTTGATGCGATATCATGTCTCACTGAAGAAGATTATTTTCTCGGAAATACTGATTATCTTAAACAGATAAGAAAGATTACGAATCTTCCTATTATACGAAAAGATTTTATAATTGATGAATATCAGGTGTATGAGGCAAAAGTGATAGGGGCAGATGCAATACTTCTTATTGCTGCAATACTTGACGATGAAAAGTTCAAAGAATTATATGACCTGGCATACAGCCTTTCACTTGACGTTCTGTGCGAAGTTCATAACGAAGAGGAAATGCAAAGAATGATTAATCTCGGAGTTAAAATAATAGGAATTAACAACCGCAATCTGAAGACATTTGAAGTATCTTTGGATACAACAAAAAAACTCGCTTCATTAGCACCTGAAGGAACGGTTCTTGTATCCGAGAGCGGCGTTTTAAATGATGATGACATAAAAGTTTTGAAGGCAAGCGGTGCCGATGCACTTCTTATAGGAACAGCATTTATGGAAAACGAAAATCCAAAAGGACTTGCGTTGGAATGGAAGGCGATTTATGACGGGAATTAAAATATGCGGAATAAAATATGATGAGGATATTGGGATAATCAATGAATTAAAACCTGATTATGCCGGAATGGTGCTTTTCTTTGAAAAGAGCAAAAGAAATATTGCGATAGACAGGGCAGCAGAAATGATAAAAAAGCTTGATAAAAATATTCAAAAAACTGCTGTTGTTGTTTCACCCGACATAAATCAGATTAAAGCAATAACGGATGTGGGATTTGATTACATACAGATACACAAAGATATGCCTGATGATATTCTTGAAAAAATAACAATTCCGGTAATAAGGGCTGTCAATATGCCTGATGAAATTAACGGTGCAGAAACAGAAAGTAATTTTAATGATGAAATTGAAAAACTGATTAAAAATGACAAAATATATGGCATTCTTTTTGATGCCGGGGTGCCGGGAAGCGGAAAAACTTTCCGATGGCACCGCATAAATGGCATAAAAGAAAAAATAAAATACAGCGGAAAAAAATTTTTTCTTGCAGGCGGGCTTAATCCCGATAATGTAAAAGAGGCGGTATTACAGGTTAATCCTGATGTTGTCGATGTAAGCTCGGGTGTCGAAAAAGATACAGGTGCAGGAAAAGACAGAGAAAAAACAGAAAAATTCATAAAAAATATAAGGAAAGAGCAGGAGAAAAATTATGGATAAAAAAGATAACAGATATTATGGAGAATTTGGTGGACAGTATGTTTCTGAATCACTTATGAATACGCTTGATGAGCTTGAAAAAGCATTTGATGAGGCGATTAAGGACCCTGAATTTATAAAACAGTATAATTATTATCTCAAAGAGTATGTTGGAAGAGAAACACCTCTTTATTATGCAGAGCGTCTCAGCGAAAAATATGGCCCGAAAATTTATTTGAAGAGAGAAGACTTAAATCATACGGGAGCTCATAAAATTAATAATGTAATAGGACAGATTCTTCTTGCAAAAAGAATGGGAAAAACAAAGGTTATAGCCGAGACAGGTGCAGGACAGCACGGTGTTGCAACAGCTACAGGTGCAGCACTTTTTAATATGGAATGTACAGTTTTTATGGGGGCTGAAGATATTGAGAGACAGAAGTTAAATGTATTCAGAATGGAAATGCTCGGTGCAAAAGTACAGCCTGTCACAAGTGGAAGTTCAACATTAAAGGATGCCACTAATGAGGCGATAAGAACATGGGCAGAAAGAGCAGAAGATACATTTTATATAATCGGTTCTGCCGTAGGTCCTCATCCATATCCTAAGATGGTAAAAGAATTCCAGCGTGTTATTTCAAAGGAAGCAAGAAAGCAGATTCTTGAAAAAGAAGGAAGACTTCCGGATGTTGTAATGGCATGTGTCGGCGGCGGTTCAAATTCTATCGGAATGTTTGCTGATTTTATAGATGATAAAGATGTGAAGCTTGTCGGAGTTGAGGCTGGCGGACTTGGAATTGAGACAGGAAAACATGCAAGTGCAATGGCACTTGGAGAAGTAGGAATTCTTCATGGAATGAAGACATATCTTTTACAGGATAAAGACGGTAATATTGAACTTGCACATTCAATTTCAGCAGGTCTTGATTATCCCGGTGTCGGACCGGAACATGCTTATCTTCGTGACAGCGGACGTGCACAGTATGTTTCTGTTACAGATGATGAGGCAATGCAGGCACTTCTTGAACTTTGTAAGCTTGAAGGAATAATTCCGGCTATTGAGAGTTCACATGCACTCGCGTATGCTATTAAAGCAGCAAAGACAATGGACAACGATAAAATAATTGTTGTATGCCTTTCAGGCCGCGGCGATAAAGATGTCAATACAGTACAAAGATACCTTAACGGAGAGGAGACAAACAAATAATGAACAGAATAGAATCAAGAATGAATTATTTAAAAGAAAATAATAAAAAGGCATTTATCACATATACGACAGCCGGATTTCCGGATATGAAAAAAACTAAAGAAATTATACTTGCACAGGAAGAAGCTGGAATTGATGTAATAGAGCTTGGAATTCCTTTTTCAGATCCTGTAGCTGACGGACCTGTAATTCAGAATGCTTCTGTAAAGGCAATTAATGCCGGTGCAAATCTTGAAAAAGTATTTGTTCTAATGAAAGAATTAAGAGATGAAAAATGTGAAGTTCCAATTCTTTTTATGATGTATTATAATACAGCATATCATTACGGACTTGATGCTTTTGTTAAGAAGTGTGCCGAGTGCGGAGTTGACGGCCTTATCATTCCTGACCTGCCTTATGAGGAGCAGGATGAAATTCTTGCAATTATAGATAAAACTGAAAATGCACCTGTATTTATTGAGCTTGTTTCACCTGTTTCAAGAGGCAGAATTGCTAAAATTGTAAAACGCTCAAGAGGTTTTGTTTACTGCGTATCACAGATGGGTGTAACCGGTGGTGATGCACATGATTTTCATAAAAATCTTCATGATTATCTTGCAGAAGTTAAAAGACAGAGTGATGTTCCTGTAATGATGGGATTCGGAATAAAGACAGCAGCAGATGTAAAACCATTTGAAGATGTTATAGATGGTGCAATTGTCGGAAGCCGTTTCATTAAATTGCTTGAGGAGAGTAATTTCTCAACTGAAGCAGTAAAAGATTATATTAAAAAATTTAAGGAAGAGATGTAATAATGGTGACATTGCTTGCTAAAAATGCTGTCCAGATAAAATGTGGTTTTGAAAATGCTATTATGACGGGAAATTATGAATGTGCATATGCACTGGGGGTGCTTTGTGCAATAAGCGGTCAGCAGCAGTATGAAAATTACGGAAATATAATAGAATTAAAGAAAAAAGTTTTCGACAATATGGGACAGTTTTCATCCGATGATAAAAAAATAAAAAGAATGGTTGAAATGCTTGAAGGCTATGAACCATCTGAACAAATGGACAATCAGATGGAAGAATTATACAGCTGCGGATTTAAAGACAAAAATGTATAAAAATTAACAAAAAAAATTATAGATGTTGACTTTAAAAGTTTAATAGAGTATATTTTGTTCATGTATTAAAAAAATATTAATTTAGAAAGTATAAGGTGAATGTTAATCTATGATAGCAATGGTAGAAGTGGCAGACATCAATAATGCTTATGGTAATCCGGTAGCAGAATTGGTACAGACTGCCTGCAGGTTTGACAGCCATATTACAGTTTCAAATGATGGCAAGTATATTAATGCTAAGAGTCTTATGGGTATGATGGCGTTTGGTTTAAAGAAGGGCATGCAGGTGGAAATTTCAGCTGACGGTGCAGATGAGACACAGGCAGTTGAAACTATAAAAAATTTTTTAGCATGTAAATAATGCTGGATGAGGAGGTAATCATAATGGGTAGAAAAGCATCTTACAGAAGGAATAATGTAAAGGAAGCAGTTAATGATGAGACTGCTGTGAAGAATGTTGAAACAGTAAAAGAAAAAGTTGAAGCTGTAAAAGATAAGGCGGAAGCTGTTGTTGAGGCTGTAAAAGAAAATGTAAAAGCTGAAGCAGTAAAGGCAGAAGCTGCTGTTACAGCAAAAGCAGCAACTGAAAAAGAAGCTGAACAGCCAAAGCCAAGAAGAGGCAGACCTAAGAAATCAGAGACTGATGCAAAAGAGACAGCAGCAAAGGCAAAAACTCCGGTCAAGAAACCAGCTGGCAGATCTAAAAAGAGTACTGAAGCAAAGAAAGAATTTGTTATTCAGTTTGAGGGTAAATCAGTTAATCAGGCAGCAATTATTAAGCGTGTAGAAGCTGATTTAAAGGCACAGAATGTAATAGCAAAAGATATTAAGCTGTATGTTAAGCCTGAAGATAATAAATGCTATTATGTAGCTGATGAAAAAATAACAGGTGATGTTGAACTTTTTTAATAATTAAATAAATATTACATAAAAGGCGGGAGACGTATTGCTGTATATTTTATTTATATGCATCAGTCGTATATCCCGTTTTTTTATGCTTTTTAAATATGTTAAAAATTTTCTTTTGAAAATTAATTAATAAAAGTGTATAATATATTACGAGGTATGAAATGCACGGGGATTGATTTGTTTACTTGTCAGAAACGGAGGAATAAAAATGTTTGAAGTAAATGATAAGGTTGTGTATGGAATAGTTGGTGTTTGTGAAGTTGAAGACATTGCAGCACCTCCTATAAAGGGAATTGAAGGAGATTATTATTTTTTACAGCCGGTATATGATGATAAAGGAATAATTTATTCTCCTGTAAATAGTACAAAAGTACAGATAAGAAGTATTATTTCAAAAAATGAATGTGAGAAAATTATTGAGAAGGCAAAAAACTGTGTGAAAGATGAATTACTTAATGAGAAACTTTCTCCGGCAAAGTATGATGAAATTGTAAAATCACAGGATATAGAGCAGCTTATGCATCTTGTAAGACATTTATATAATATTAAAAACGAGCGTGCAAAAGATTTAAGAAAAATGAAATCGGCAGACAGCAGGACTTTATCGCTTGCAAGAAAATTATTATATGGAGAGATTGCGGCAGCATCAGGAAAGGAACTGACAGAAGTTACACATGAGATGGACGCATATTTAGGCATATAGAATTAATGAATATTATTTTTTATATTACATATATTTGCAATAAGATATTCTTGTGGTGAGCATATGTTTTCCAGTTTTGAATTTGCAAAAAAAAGAATTATTGTCAGACTGATTATATTATTTTTTTTAATTATGGCTATTGGCACATTTATTATTATTGGATTTTTAACGAAAACGGATAATGTCAATGAATTAAAAAAAACGGATGCTTCAGGCGGCAATGATTATATGTATGACAGAATAGTTGCTATTACATTTGATGACGGACCGTGCAGCAGGACAACAAACAGACTGTTAGATGGGCTTAAAGAGAGAAATGTAAAAGCAACTTTTTTTCTTGTGGGCGAGAATGCAGAAGCAAATGAGAAAGTTGTAAAGCGGATGTATGAGGAAGGGCATCTGATTGGAAATCATACATACTCGCATATAAAACTCGATGAATGTAATATTTCAAGTGCAGTTGGTGAAATAAATAAAACAAATGAAATTATAAAAAGTATAACAGGTGAAGATGTGAAATATATTAGACCGCCATATGGTGCATATAGTGACAAACTTCTTTCACATGTTAATATGACTCCTGTGTTGTGGAGTATAGACCCTGATGACTGGGCAACGACAGATACTGCATATGTTGTAAAAAGTGTTGTGTATAAAGTTAAAAATGGTGATATTATTCTTTTACACGACATATATGATTCATCTGTGGAGGCGGCACTTGAAATAATAGACCGGTTATCATCGAAAGGATTCGTATTTGTGACAGTTGACCAGCTTATGCTGGATTAGTATTGTAACTTTTTTTGAAAAACAGTTGCTTTTTTTATTTGGTTAGATTATTATTAATTTAATAATGAAAAAAATAAATGCAGTGAAAAAGAGGAGTAAGTCATTACCGCCAGAAGAGAGAGTTGTCCACAGGCTGGAAGGCAGCTTTGGAAATGTGTGGCTGAATGTAGCTTTGGAGCAGTATAGCTGAACTTAGAGTAAGCTATAACGGAGTTATTCACGTTAAAGAATATTAATAAGGATTGTACGATTTCCGTTTGATAATCAAAGCGGATTACGGCAATTGAACAAAGGTGGTACCGCGATTATTCGCCCTTTGCAAGGCATAAGCCCTGCAAAGGGCTTTTTGTGCATATGCCGCAATAATATGTTTATGCGGACAATGAGAAAAAGGAGAATTTTATGAGCAAGGAATTAGAAAAGAATTATAATCCGTCTGAGATTGAGGACAGATTATATCAGAAGTGGCTTGATAAGAAGTATTTTCATGCAGAAGTAGACAGAAGCAAGAAACCATTTACTATCGTTATGCCACCACCAAATATTACAGGTAAACTTCATATGGGACATGCACTTGATAACACAATGCAGGATATTCTTATCAGATTTAAGAGAATGCAGGGCTATGAAGCACTCTGGGTGCCAGGAACTGACCACGCAAGCATTTCAACAGAGGTAAAAGTTACAAATGCACTCAAAGAAGAAGGCATTGATAAGCATGAACTCGGAAGAGAAGGTTTCTTAAAGAGAACATGGGAATGGAAGAAAGAGTATGGCGGAACAATTACAAGCCAGCTTAGAAAAATTGGTTCTTCATGTGACTGGGACAGAGAGAGATTTACAATGGACGAGGGCTGTTCAAAGGCTGTCCAGACTGTATTTATCAATCTTTATAATAAGGGACTTATCTACAAAGGTTCAAGAATTGTAAACTGGTGTCCTGTATGTAATACATCTATTTCTGATGCGGAAGTTGAACATGAGGAGCAGGCTGGACATTTCTGGCATATTAATTATCCGGTTGTCGGCGAGGAGGGAAGATTTGTTGAAATTGCAACAACAAGACCTGAGACACTTCTTGGTGACTCTGCACTTGCTGTAAATCCTAAGGATGACAGATATAAGGATTTAATTGGAAAACAGGTACAGTTACCTCTCACAGACAGAACTATTCCTGTTATTGCAGATGAATATGTTGATATGGAATTTGGTACAGGCGTTGTTAAGATTACTCCTGCACACGACCCTAACGATTTTGAAGTGGGAAAGAGACATAATCTTCCTGAAATTAATATTTTAAATGATGATGCTACAATTAATAATCTCGGTGGAAAATATGCCGGAATGGACAGATACGAAGCAAGAAAGGCTATGGTCGCAGATCTTGATGCACTTGGACTTCTTGTAAAAGTAGAAGACCACGTTCACAATGTTGGTACACATGACAGATGTAAGACAACAGTTGAACCTATGATTAAACAGCAGTGGTTTGTAAAGATGGATGAACTTATCAAACCGGCAGTTGAAGGTGTAAAAAATGGCGATATTGAGCTTATGCCGGCATCTATGGATAAGACATATTTTAACTGGACAGACAATATCCGTGACTGGTGTATTTCAAGACAGTTATGGTGGGGACACAGAATTCCTGCATATTATTGTAAGGACTGCGGTGAGATGACAGTATCAGCTGAGAAAGTATGTACATGTCCTAAGTGTGGAAGCACTAATGTTGAACAGGATCCCGATACACTTGATACATGGTTTTCATCAGCACTCTGGCCATTCTC
>ERZ779705.426-NODE-426-length-39078-cov-6.241037_pt1 | contig 39078 bp, 49 predicted proteins | sample MGYA00511385_ERZ779705 | MGnify/ENA primary metagenome ERZ779705 (study PRJEB29588, sample SAMEA2145301) | human gut metagenome | biome: human gut; feature: human-associated habitat; material: faeces | place: Denmark | collected 2008/2010 ... | reverse complement strand
ATTGCGGCCCTTGGGGCCGAGGGTGATCTTAACGGTGTTAGCCAGGGTATCAATACCGGCACACAGTGCCTTGCGGGCATCCTCGCCCTGCTTGATCTGCTTTGCCATAATACATCGCTCCTTTATAATATAAGCTCAATTGAAAAGGGAAAATTCAGTTTCAGTCTTCCACAACAGCCAGAATGTCGCTCTGGCGCACGATGGTGCACTCTTCGCCGTCCACCTTCACCTCGGTGCCAGAGTACTTGCTGGTGAGGACCTTGTCGCCGACCTTGACGGTCATCTTGACTTCCTTGCCGTCCACGACACCGCCGGGGCCAACTGCGATGACCTGTGCCACCTGCGGCTTCTCTTTTGCGCTGCCGGTCAGGATCAGGCCGCCCTTGGTGGTCTCCTCAACTTCAACAGTCTTAATGACAACACGGTCTGCAAGAGGAATGATCTTCATAATTCTTGCCCTCCAATTATATTGAATTTATTTGAAACTTTGTTGCGTCCTGCGGGGGCTTCGTGTGTGCTCCGCAGCGGTTTAGCACTCCTTTTCTCTGAGTGCTAATTGTATTGTACTCATCTTGCCATGAAAAATCAAGGGGTTTTGCAATTTTTATGAGAAAGTTTTCAGTTTTTTAACATATTGACATTTTATTACGTTAATTCGTGAATTATTTGTATTCAATAATCTATTATGTGCCGCATGGTATGGCATATCTTCGCATATCTTGGCGTATTTTCACCAAAATTGGTGTAGTGATTGGTGTAGTAACTCTCACATCTGTGCCACTTTTGCGAATTCAGTTTTTATCATATCAGCGTCGATTGACGTGTATACATCGAGTGTAATTTGTACTGAGCTATGCCCCATTAGATATTGAACTGCCTTGATGTTCATGCCGCTGCTAACTTTTCTGGTACAAAAAGTGTGTCGAAGAACGTGAGGTGTGAGATTTGGTAATTGACACTCTGGGTAAAGACTGTTATACGCCTTTGCAATTTCTCTTAGCTCATATTCAATGTTCCAAGCGGTCTTCGGGGTTCCATTTGAATGAATTGAGATGAAACCACAATAGCCATCGACCATCATCTCGTTTGTTTGTGGCCGACGATTGATAATGGCTTTAATCGCGTGATATGCCTCAGCGCTCAATGGAATCGTCCGAAACCCAGCTTTTGATTTTGGATCTGTGATGTAGAGTTCTCCTTTTGAGGTTTTGATGAGTTGTTTATCAATTACAACTTCATGTTTCACAAAATCAATGTCCGAAAGTGTTAATCCACAAAATTCACTTACGCGAATTCCAGTTTCATACAAAAAAACGATGTCATCATAATACTTACGAAAGACTCGATCGCATAAAACGAATTCAAGCAAATCAGAATACTGTTGTTCAGTTAATGCGACTCTTTTTTTAGTGTCGTTTTTTATAACTTCATTCAGCTGAAAATCAAACGGATTCTTTAAAATCAAATCATCTTCTTGAGCCATTTTAAATGCAGCTTTTATCAGTGTTTTTATAGTTTTTATTGTACTGTATTTCAACCCATTCTGGCTCAAATCAATAATCAGTTGTTTTGCGTCTGAAATTTTTACGTCAATAATTTTTGTATTACCGATAGACGTATCCTTCAACTTGTTTGTCGTTGTATAATATGTCTTCAAACTCGATTTCTTTATTGATGTTTTCTTAAATTCATAATATCTTATAAGAAACTGATATGTTGTTATTTTACCGCCTTCAAAATCTATCCCTTGAGAAATTATTTTACTAGTATTATTTTCTTTTTCTCGAAGAACTTTTAAATCTTTCGCATAAATTGTGTGACGTTTTCCAGTTTTATCAGTCCATCGATATTGATACATGCCATCCTTTCTTTGGCTTTCGCCATTTTTTAAAACTCTGCCTTTACTATCTTTACGTCTTTCCATAAATAGACTCCTTACATTTACTATAAAGAGCCTTGATGTGACACTATAAGTATACCACACCAAAGCTCTGATTTCAAATCGAATAAGACTGGTCTATGTATTTTTCAAGTGCCTTGCGTTTAATCAAGCGTTTTGATCCAACCCACAGCACAAGCTGCTTGTCGTCCTTGTCTGTAATTTCTCTTAGTTTATGTGTGCCGATATTAGAGTACGCGGCAGCCTCTTCTACTGTAAGCGCTATTTTTTCCCAGATTGGGACTTCCTTCATTTGATCATCTCCTCCATCTTCTCTTCCCCATACTTTGCTACACATACATTATATAAGAGCATAGCGCGGGTCATAAGGCCGACCCCACCGATACGAGGTGTTACTTTGACATCTTTCATATCATAAACAGTATCAGTACAATCGCCGTGTTGCTTTCCGTTCTCGTCATAGTTGATACCAACGTCGATGCAGACATCTACGTTAAACAAATCTAATGGTGAAATAAAATCGCGTTCCCCAACCGCAGAAATGACAACATCTACAAGACCGTCGTGGAGAGCGTAATAACGAAGAGCGTTTCCGCTGCTATTCACAGAGATTACATTACAGTGCCGCTTAATCAGCATATCGACCAACGGACGACCCACGATATTAGATTGACCACACACAAGCACGTTCTTGCCATCCAGATCATAACCGATGGAATCAAAAATTTTCATAACGCCCAGTGGAGTGCATGGCTGAAATGGAGATGTAGAATTAAAGCCATCAACATCAACTGCGTCTGGAATGCAGATATTTTTGGGATCGATATGTTTTGGCAACGGAAGCTGAACAATGATACCATTTGCTTCTTCATAGATACGATTTTGCAATATCATTCTATTTAATTCATCTTCAGTAATATCTTCTGGCAGCTTGATAAGCTCTGCTTTAATACCAACATCTTCACAGTCACGCAGTTTACCACGAATATAAGTGTTGGACGCTGGATTATCCCCTACTTGATAAATATGTAAAACAGGAATACAGTCTTCTTTTTTGATGATATTTTTGATTTTATCTTTAATGTCCAATGCAATAGATTTACAATCAATAATCATTATAAACCTCCTTTATTTATAAGAATCCAAGTTTTATAAAATTGTTTTGTAACCAAGGTCTCTTAGACACTCACAGTAGCCACGAATGACATCTGACCCTACTTTATAAATAGAGCCAATGTATTTTTCGTTTTTATCGAAAAACTCAATTTGCCATTTTCCGTCACGGACGTACTTCGCTCTATAAAAGTCAAAATCCTTCATTAGCATTCTCCTTTATACCCACTACTACTATACAGAATATTTCGTAGCTGATTGATAAAATCATCCACAACGCATTCACTGCAATCTAAATTAACCGTACACATGCCACAGCTATCAGTATAATGGTGCAGTAGATCTTCGATTGATCTTTTATAATATTCTGTTTGGTCTTTATAAAACCCTAACTCTTCCATAAAATCACCTCGTTACTGTACTAACTCCATTATTTTTAATCTGTCATTTTTGAACATGAATTATTACAGAGTCAGCATTAACAGTATTGGTTGACTTATATTCGATATATGGAGCGTTGCTATCATATACAATTTTTACATGTCCTTTGATATTCATATAAGTGCCATTGCAAAGAACCGTAAGCATCTCATAATTTTCTGCTGGAATATTGGATACCGTAGTTGATGTATATCCATAGATACCCGGTTCTAGCTCTTCAATAGTAGCAGTCCACTCAATCGGATTATAATGACGATAGATACCGTCGCCAATCGCCCATACAAAATATCCAACAATAAGAGTAATGAGCACACCGACTGTCAAAAACAAGATCTTTTCTCCAAGAGTGATTTTTTCGTTATTACCATCCAAGTTCAACACCACTTTCGTTTACAATATAGATGCCGTTGTCTTTCAAATACTCAATAAACTCTTCATGTGGTAATTTATGGGCGAGCTCACAAATAGTGTAGTTACTTCTGCCTTTTACCCACTTTGTTTCTTTTCTCAAGTTAGACCACTGATGTACACGAAATTCCTTACAACGCCATTTTAAATGAAAGGTATCAGCGCACAAATCGCAAATTGGTATCTCTACATAGAAGTCACCCGGATACCGTTTCCTATGCCACCACTCCATATCATAGAATACAATGCCATAGAGTTCAGGATACTCTTCAAATCCGTGTTCTCTAAGATAAGCAAAGCCCAATCCGTTGATGGTCCATTCTGGCGACCTTGGAACCGTATATCGAAGCTGCGATTCTGTGTGCGAGATGCAGGCATTATTGTATTTGCCGTCGATACCCATAATGTACCAGTCGGATTTATAATAGCCGATTTGTTTAGTCACAACTAATCACCTCCCCAGTATCATCACCCAACGGCCACGTGCATCCATAAAATGTTCCCAAATTTTCGATTTTAAAATAGTACCATTTTTTCGTCACGTAGTCATAAATACTGTAGCAAGTGCAGCGGCCATCCGGCCAATGGTTCTTTTTAATAGCATCAATATCAAGTTCTAAAAATCGTTTGATTTCAGATAATTTATATGAAGCAAAAATATAATCCCATGGGCCACGCCAATGGATAAACCACATGTGCTCTACGAAGTTCGGCCATTCTACAGAAAATCGTTCGACTGGTTTGCTTCTGCCAAAATTCTTATATTGAAGAAAATAGTTGCTGATACCGTGTACACCAGTCCAATAATGGTCTTTAGTGCAGATGAAATGAGAATAGCTTTCCCATTCTGGATTTTGTATTTCCCAGTGATTCTTTTCGATTGAAAATCTATCGTCCATTCAATCTACCTCATAAAAGTCTAGTTCTTTATTCTCCAAATGTTCTTTTAAATATCGGACACACAGTAAACTCTACGCCGAGCTTTGTGAATATGTCTTTTCCAATAACACATTGCTCGTAGCGAGGACCAGTAAAATATACAACTTCGCTATTCAAAGGCTTGTCCGGCCAGTCATTTACGTCAAATGTTGTTAGAAAAAGATTACGGCCATTGATGTACTGTCCTGTGCTGATAGAGCTCATCTTTTACACCACTCCTCAATCTTATCGCACGCTCTACAAATAGCATCAAAGAAATCAACTCTCGTCTGCATTAGAAACAGTTTGAAGTACGCTCTCCGCTTCTTTGCGAGCCACCATTGATTGTCCATATAAATCAAGTCCTTTCAGCCAGTAAGACGGGCACTCACGAGTTGTTTGTAAAGTGTTGACGTCTGTAAAAGTTTCTCTATCTCGAAAATTGTTATAGTATCCAACAAATGGGAGACCTGCAGGATCAATAATAAACACGTTACGATAAACCTCTGGCCGCTCATCTATGACTTTCACCCAGCCAAGGAAGTTTTTACAAGTAATAATGCTCTTTTTGTCGTAGATTCTTTTATATGAGCACACGCTATTGTGCAAACAGCTGTCGCAGACTGTCATCTATTGCTCCTTTCTAAAACATACATTTTACGCGATTTCACGTCGATTTTTATAACGTAGATGCGCAGGTTTTACTATCGAGATTCTCAAGAATTTTTTGAATCCGACCATACCTTACAAGTGCGGGTTCAAAAAGCGTTCTTAACCACTCAAATAACGTTTGCTTACCAAAAATTTCATTATAGTCTGTAATATCAACCTGTCGAGCATACTTTCCACATTCCGGGCATGTACATCTCAATTCAAAGTTTGCAGCATCATGATAAAAACTCTTGTAGAGTTTCGTGTATCCTTCGTAAAGAGATTCATCTGCATAAAATTCACAGTTGCAACAAGTACATTTGAATCCAATCGCAAATTTTTGAGGTTCTGGCACTCGGCCATGTTTTATAATCTTTACATCCATACCTTCACCTCAAATCTGCAAATACAAACGATGTATTAAAAAAGTTCGACCCAATAATCATATTTTCTTCAGATAAAGCAACCTTGATAATCTCATCGTCAGTATACGTTTCATCATATTCTGCTGTGTCGCAGACTTTGTATATCTCGCCGTCTTTATTTTGGAACAACGTTCCTTTACCAAGTTTTAATGGTTCTGTTTTCTTTTCTTCTCGAATATGTGCTTTCATGTATTTATTCCTCCCACCCACCCGTAAAACATATTTACTCTAATTGTTCAAGTGCATATATCAAATACAAAATTAAAGTCTTTGTCTTCTCTTTTGTAAGCGTTGCAGAACTCAATTCCATATCTGGAGCATCACTATGATATGCAAGTTCAACAGCATCGTTTGAGACTATTACGCCAATATCTACGTTGTAAATTCCGTCTGTCGCTTGCAGGAAACCGATTTTATTTCCTTCCATAAATCCTCCGTAAAATTTACCTTTTAGAAGTTAATTGAATCAAATATGTTTTTACTTAAATCACAAATCATTGGCTCCATACACATTCTAACAAGATCATTGATTTCCTTATCCGTCATAGTAGTCTTACCAAAAGCGTTATAAGACTTTCTGGGCTCTTTTTGAATGTCCTTTTTCACTTTTGCCTTTTCAACAAACCCCATATCCTCAAGACACTTGCAGTAGCCAGCAATCTCATTATAAAAAATATGGTCGTACTCTTCCAAAAGCGTATGCTCATCAAACAGCTTTACTTGCCATGCAATTCCAAATGGAGCTTCTTTCTCGTAATGAGATTCGACAGTGTAATACTTCATTATGTGTTCTCCTTATTTAATACCGTACTTGGCCTTGACCTTCTTCAGAGTCTCACTCTTGTTGTGATAGTCATCGCGAGCTGCCTGATAAGCTGTCATTTTCTCTGCCAGAACACGCTTTGCTTCGGCCTCTGCGACGTCAGCTTCTGCCAGCTCTTTGTTCAAAACAAAGCCACTCGTCTTGATACCATCAATAAACCCATCCATACGATCCTTCTTGACGCTTTTCTCACCCATTACGCCAGTATCAGTGTTGAACATCTTTACAATAGAATCCTCGACATCGGCGATATTGTAAACATAAAAATACTTAGCCATAATTTAGTCCTCCTCAATTTTTTCAAATTTAAAAACAGTGTTTTCGGTCTGAACAATAACATTCTTCTTGTCATCCGAGATGTAATAATCGGTAACGTGAGACGTATGCATTGCGCCCGGATAGTCATGCCCTTCATTGTCTTTGATGTACCGGAAACCGGCAGACTCATCGACCTTCAGACGCACAATCTTCATAGTCATGCCAATCCAAGTAGGATACCAGCCATCGTTTCGAGTGCGACCTGTTACCAGTGAGATCGCGTTCACCAGCTTGTACTGATTCTCCATAATCTCATCATCAATTGGATTCTTATGCGTTAGCGCAGCATTCGGCATCTTCTCAATTGTGCGAGTCAAGAGATGCATAAAGTGCATAAATGAATCATGCTTATCCTGCTCAACATCAATTTCGGCATACTTACCCATCCGATATAGAAGCTCGGATGTATCGATTGTCTTTCCCATAAATTATTCCTCCAAATCTGGCTCCCAAGGCCATCCATTACCAGTAGGTGTTGGCTCGCATCCATAGACAACCCGAAGTCTATTATTAAACGTATTAACGCTCGCTGCAGAACATTTTTTGTTTTTTACTGTAAAGCCATTAAAACTCATATATCCATCGTTTTTGTCGATGTTGTCTTTGATTAGATTTTCCGCATACATTTTTGTATCTTCAAAATCCTTATCAAGCTTTGTTTTTGCTTCTTCGACAGTTTTGCAATTGATGTAATCAGAAAGATAGAATGTTTTGTCAACAGTATATTCCTGATCTTCTAATATAAACTTCATTCGAACTGTTCGTTCCGTGTATGTAAGACCAAGATCTTTTGCGCGAACAAATTTAGGGGCAGCCTCTTTTACTTTTTTAAAATTCCAGAACATAATCAACGCGCCCCCGTACTTCCAAAGCCTCCGACTCCACGCTCCGTTTCATCTAGTTCCTCAACCACATTAAACTGCGCCTGATAATACGGAACGAACATAAACTGGGCAATACGGTCACCATGAACAATCTCTTGCGGCATATCAGAGTGATTATGAAGCGGAACCATAGCCTCCCCGCGATAGTCTTGATCAATAACGCCAACGCAATTTGCCGGTGCCAACCCCCTCTTAGTAGCCAGACCGCTGCGAGCATAGCCAAGAATCGCCCAGCCTTCAGCCGGAGCAAAACGCAAACCAGTACCAATCATACGCGTCTCGTGCGGACGCATATAGATGATGGGATTGCCGTGCTCATCAAACAGATCGGCCTGATTTGCCGGAATATAAGCATACACATCAGCACATGCAGCTTTCTCTGACCCGTATGTAGGAATGTGTGCATCAGGATAAATTTTGTTTATTTTTACAATAGGATCTTCATCGTTTCTCGTTTTATTCAAAAATGCGACAACATATGTTTTGTCTTTGTCAAGCACAATCGGAATCTTGATTTTTGGATTTTCCTTCGAACGATAGTACGGATCACAATCGAACTTTTCACCAGTATATTCATCCTGCCAAAGTCTACGAACCATCACGAGCTCGCTAATAACTTCTTTAATCTGTTTTGAATTAGATAAGCAAGAAGCATCAAGCCACCGCTGGTTTGTTGTATGTAATGCAAGCTGAAAAGTACTGACAAATGCGATTTGCTCTTTATTGACCACATTGAAAATACGACGACTGTTCATAAGCAATGCTTGCCACATGTTATCATCTACACTGTCATCACTTTTGAGTGTATCGTACACAACGACTTTCGTTCCTGTTCTTGCTAGTCGTTTTATGTGTTTCAATAGTTTTCCAGTGTCGTTTTCGAACATTTTTATGAAACGAATATTGGAGTATTTTTCTTTTGTGATTTGTGCGGCCTTACGAAGCATCTTCCATTCTTCTTCATTAAAATGCCCTATTTTTAATTTCTTACGTGTGATTTTCCAATAATTCAAATCTTTTGTAAGAATATGGACAAGCAACATATTTTTATACGCTTTTGACATCATTTCGTTTGAAATTATAGCCACCTGATTTCCCTGTTCGGCGAACGGAAGTACCATCAATTCAAATATCAGGCTCGACTTGCCCGCGCCGCTATGCCCGGCAAGCATATACATATCTCCCACGGGTGCACCAAGTGTCAGATAATTCAAAATAGGAGCGCCAGCCGCATAACTAATTCCTTGGTCTTGTCCTTCATTACATTGCTGCAAATACTTTTCATCGACGACCAAATCCTCAACCTTGGAATCCTGTCCTGTAATAAGCGCCGCCTGATTATTGAGCAACTCAAAAGTGTTATACACATCTTCATTTGTTGCATCATCAAACCGTTCTGGATGACTAAGCAGTTCGTCATACTTGGTCGCCAAGATTTTGAGCGTATTCATCTTAGAGATCTGGTTGTAATAGCTATCCGTGTTTTCAGGATCAACCAAATCCATCATAGCTACACAGGCACGCCAGCCATTTAATTCCTCATAATGCTTACGGAGAGAGGGCTTGTCGGCCAGATATGTGTCAAGCGTGATGTTGTCAATGTTCGCAAACCCTTGCCGACGGATGCCACGTCCAATCATGAAATAAAACACCTGATCTTCACAAATCAGAGTCTTATCCATTCCCTCATTGACGTTTTTATAATCATCGTATCGCTGAGGATCTTTCCACAAACAAAAAACAAAGCTTGCTTCGGCACGTACTCGATTTTCTTCGATTCTCGCAATAGCTTTGTTCAAATCCATAAATCGTCACCTCCTAGCAAGCTGCTAACATCATTTCCTTTATGTACTGTTCCAATATTTGACAGGTCAACCATTGTATCGAGATCCGGTCTAGAATCTTCTCTTGCGGTCTTCCTTGTTTTGTTTTTCTCGCGATCATATACGCCTTTGATTTTATTGCGAATAATTGCCATCAAATAACTCGCCGCGCCAGCATCATCTTCGAAGTTTTTATTCTGCATCGCCCACTGAACTGCATCTGCACTTTCATCCAATGTTTGCTGAATAATTTCGTCTGAGTAAAAATCAAGTTCTTTTAGTCGTCGAAACACAATCGTCGGCATCGGCTGTGCTCCACCTCGCTCATAACCAAGGAAATCTGCAATGGTATCACAGAGTTTCTTGTACGATTCAGGAGTTCTGCCCGGCTTGTCATAATGTTTCGGCTTGTTCTTCAGAGCTTTTTCTTTTCTACGACCAGCCAGCCACGCTTGATAAACCGCTTCAGACTGAAAATACCGTTTGTTAGGCGCTTTATAATACTGATCTCTTGGGCCTTTGACGCCTGTGGCCATACATGTAACCATTACCGGCTTAGCCATATTTACTCCTCATAATAAATTCCCACCAACCCACCCTGCTGTTATATATTTAAGTTATGTTTATACGATCAAAGAATAAACTTTCTTCAGTTCTGCAATCGGGAACTCCGGATCTGAGAACTTCTTGCCGATGTTGTTACGCACTTCAGCAACCTTCGCTTTTACATCATCAGATGCGCTCTTATAGTTATTCTGAATTGCACTAATCCACTCGGCGCGATACTGTTCATCCTCTTCATCCTGAGCTGCTCCAACATACTGCTTTACACGCTCGGCCTGTACCGACTCAACTTTCTTCTTCTCTGCTGCCTGCTTCTTCAGATCTGCTTCATAAGAACGACCGCCCTTATCATGTTCTGCCTTGATTGCATCGGTCAGAGCCTTGATGAACTCATCTGCGTCCAGAGGAATACGGTCAACAATATCAGCGAAACGACTCTTGGAGTCCACAGAGAAGTTGTCATCGCGGAAGCAAATCACACGACGCTCGGACTTAACCTTGCCGATAATTTCCTCTTTGCCATTGACAACATTCTTACGACCGGTTTTTACCTTATCGATATCGCGATCAATATATGCGACACCAACGACATCGACCTTGTTTTTCAGTGCATTGAAATACCGCTTGTCCATATTAGTAGACAACATGGAGTAACTTGCCAGAGTAACAGGATCAGTAATATCGGTCTTCTTTGTATGACCAATAATGATAGGGCTGATACCTACACGCTTCAGTTCCCACAGACGATTCGTAACTAATTCGGTTGCTTTATCAGTGGGGCCGTTAAATCCAGAGAAAGTTGCCTTAAAAGACTTTGTGCGCTTATCAGGATTCTCACGGTTCCAAATTCGAATTGTCTCATCTTCGGCCATTCGCATCAGTTCATCGATGGTATCAATGACAACAACCTTCAAATCACTATAATCAGTGAAGCGATTTTCAATGATATCCATAGTGACTTCATCAAAATGTTCCCAATCCCACACGGCTTCCTGAACGATACCTTCAATAGTGGCCTGATCTGCTTCTTTACCACAGGTCAAAAAGATATAGCCATCATCACCAACCATTTTTTCACAAACCTGTTTAACCAGCGTAGTTTTGCCAATGCCGCCCTCGCCCATCAAATAGATACTATAATCAAGAGGATTCAAACTAATTTCAGTTTTCTTACCAAATTTACGCGCCATTATATATTCTCCTTATTAAGTATTTTTAAGTTCTGTTTGTAAGAGCAAAAAATTAGAACAGCGTATCAATGCCATCGTCATCATCGCCCTCTTCCACCTTGACGGTCTTAGCAGGCTTTGTCGCGGGCTTCTTGTAAGAACTCTTCACCATGTCATCGACAGTTTCATCCTCAGACGGAGAATAAATCATATCTTCAAACTCGCGAACAGTCATATCGGAGTCTGCTGCGGTCTTGCAGTCCTTGAATTCATCCTTAACCAATGGCTTGATCAGGCGCAGTTCGTGAACCTTCTCGCCGTAAATATTGCCACGCGGCTTGAAATCCTCCAGCTTATTCAGACCAGCCTCAATAAACTCACGCTGGATATCAGTCAGGCAGCTCTCGTCGAACTCCTTCTCCTCTGCACCATTCACCACGCCGATTGCCCAGTTCATATGAACGGGATTCTTAGACTTGGTTTCGAGGTAACGCATCTTCAGGTCGTAAATCCGCTTGTGCTTCTCCTTGCTCATATCCAAAACAGAAGTGTTAAACACGGTGCTCACAGGGAACATCTTCTGAGCGGCATCTGCGGCCGACCACATCGGAGTGTAGCAATTCATGAAGATCTTACCTTCAGACTTCTCTTCGGAACGATCGATACTGTTCTTATCATAATACAGATCCAGATTCATAGTTAGATGCGGAGTGTCTTTGCCGTCAACTGCTGCATACACATTCTGAATCTGGAACTCCTCAAAAATGCGATCCTTGTATGCGCCTGTGCCGGGACGCAGCTTGTAAATACCAGCCACAACGATCGGCTCAGCATAACCAGTCAGGGCAGATTCCAGATACTCGATCATATCCCATGCGGTAATGAACTCCTTGCGCTCGCCCAGATTCACGACATACTTTCGCATACTGGACACCATATCGACAGTATCCTTATCAAAACGATCGTCCCAATCAATCTCGATATCCTCATTATCGACATTCTTGGTCTTAATAGTATCGTTCTTGAAACCCTGAGCAGACACATAAACGCAATTCATGCCGTTCTTGATTCCCATGTTCAGGCTAATCTTTTCAGAGTTGTTATAAGTATCGCGCTTTACCCAAGGGTTGTTCCGCTTCGGAATGACGATATCGCCACAAAAATTAAAACGAGGATAAATGTTCTTCTCTGCCATATGTGCCTCCTATGTATATCAACATTAGTAATCGATTTCTTCAGTGGTTTTAGACTCCCAGACAGGGATACTACTATTAGGAATACCACCTGCTTCAATTGTCGGCTCATGCTTACAACGGGAAATAAATTCGTCCGTCAGCTTATCAACACAATCAGAGCACATGGAAAACTTCATCCGGTCTCCGTCGCGTTTGCTTCCATAAAAGAACCGTACAGTCAGATCTCCCAAATTTGCTTCGTCACAGGGGTCCAGCGTCTTACCACAAAAATTGCAAAGCATATTATTTCTCCTATCTAATTTGATTTTCGCCTATTATCGCATCAAATTGGGAGAAGCTCGTCCATACAGCATCTCTGTTCCCCTTTCATTTTTTATTTATAAACTCACTTCAGTTCTATGATGTCGTTATAGAGCATCACATAATCATCCGTGTATTTATCTCCATGAAAGTGGCCAAAATACCACATCGGTTTATGGTCCGCCGGGAATTGCTCGTAAAGGTCATCAAAAAACTCTTCTGTTGATGTATCGACCGTACTTTGATCAATTCCATTCAAGAACAGTTCTTCAGGTTCAAACCGCAGCGGACAAGTATGAGTCAACATAATGTCGATCGGATATCTGGCTGCCATAAGACGAACAAGACCTTTTGTAAGCTCGTTTGGTTGTTCATCTGGCCACCAATTCCAACCGCGTTGTAATCGATAATATTTGTCAACCGAATAAGCGCCACCGCAAACCAGTGCATTCAATGTACGTTCAGATGTTTGAATTACATAAATCGCACCATCAATCGCAAAATATTGATTAGGATGCTCGGAGCTCCATAACATTGGGCCCCGAATTGCGCCTTCTGTGACTTCGACCTCTTGATATCCTTCTGTCTCACTCGGGCGACGTTCATGGTTGCCGTGGATACAAAACAGTTTTGCAGGAATTGAATCGGCAACATTTTTGATGAACATTTCTCTTGGATAATCCTTGCCATAGTAATTCAGACCCACATCACCGAGACATATAACCCATTCAATGTTAGGATGGTCGAGACAGAAGTATTTCAAATCATAAAACCGACTTGGATTACCATGAATATCACCTGTCATGTAAATCGACATTTGGGAACTCCTTTCTTAGAAAATCATAGCAGGCTTTTTTGAATTCGCATCCTTCGCAATCAAGATTGGCTGCCACTCTTGCATTACATGTCTCTTCTACGCCTTGATTTTCCGCTACAAACTTATTATAGTTATCGAATGAATATCGGTGACTCATTACGCTCTCCTCCTTAACATGGAATGCCTCCTGACTTTTTTAAAATTTCCCATTCACATGGATAATCATCATTGTATGGAGTGACAAACCGAGTGCAAAATTCACGATACATACAATCGTCGCAATTTTCAGATTGTGTGCATATCACATCTCAAATTCGAGAGCGTCTCTATGAGTATCAGGCTCTCACGCAGAATTATGCTGCACAAAATGAAAATCCATCCGATGAGGAGAAAGGAGATAAAACACCAATGAATGAAAACGAGAAGAATACGACCGTGGTCGAAAATCCTGAAACCGTGACTCCTCCGGCAGAAAATACAGTACAGGAGCCCGACGTCCAGACTGCCGAAAATACTACTTCGGCAGATGGCGAAGGTGAGACTCCTGCGGCTGAAAATGCTGCAGAAAATGAGGGCGAGGGTGAATCTGCTCCGACTGAAAATACAGCACCGGCATCTGAAGATGAGCCCACCGCTACTGAAAACAATGAGTTTACTCTAACTACAGTTCAGCTGATGGACGAGATCGGTACTAAGCTTGCCGAGCACACCCATCCTTCTAGTTGGGATTCTGAGTATATGATTCCAGATTTCTATTTTGAAGATCTGATGCCTGAGACAGTGGTGGTTCGTTGCTCCAAGACATGGCAGCTGATGGGCATTCCCTACTCTATGAATGGCGACAATGTTGTTCTGGATTATGAGAATATCAAGCGCATGAAGGTTACATATGAGGATTGGGATGAGGGTGAAGTGATGCCTGGCACTATTGCCGCCTTTACTACTCTGACTGACAAAATCGCTGAGCTGTCTGACAGCTTTACTAAAGCAGCCAATGAAGTTAGTGAAATCAAACCTAAGCTGGAAGCATATCAGCAGGCCGAAGCTGAGGCAGTCGCCGCAGCAGAAAAGGCTAAGCGTGACGAGCTGTTCTCTATTATGGATGAAAAGCTGGGCGCAAATGCGGAATATACCGCACTGAAGGAGAACACGGAGATTACTTATGCCGAGCTGGAGACTAAGTGCTATGCACTGGTTGGCCGTCAGTCCGCTGAGTTCTCTTATGTTCCCACTACTAACAACAGAGGAACTGTCCGCTTTGGCGTGGGTGGCACCCAGAACGGTTCAGATAACGCCGTGTATGGTGGCCTGATGGAACACTATCTCGGCAAGTAAATAATTCAAAATTTTAGGAGGTACATAATTATGGCAAATACTAAGCATGCTGTTGTGCGCACTGATAATCTGGGTGGCACCAAGAATGGTGAGCAGCTGGCAAGTGTGATTTTCTATTCTAGCGATGCTCCCGCAGCAATTGACAACGGTAACATCGTTGTTCTGGGCGAGAAGCTGGGTCGTGAGGCTTACAAGGCTACTGCTCCCGCTGCTGGTGCCGTGAAGGAGGATCTGTATGTGATTGCAGAGGAAGAGCTGTTCTATGATCAGACTGTCGCTCACTATCTGACCGAGTGGGTCAATGAAGCCGGTAAGACCATTCGCGCATATTCTCTGGACTCTAAGGGTGGCTTCTCTGTGACCGCTGAGGCTTTCGAGGGCACTCCCGAGATTGGCAAGACTGTTGGTTATACCGCTGGTTCTACCAAGATTACCGTTCAGACCGATGCCGCTGATGACACCACTTTCGGCACCATTCTGGAGAAGGAGACTGTCGGCTTTGGCGATGGCAAGTATACATACTTCTACATTAGCCTGAAGTGATCCCAAAGTTCAAGAAATTAACATAACGCCGTCCGTGCAATAGCGGGCGGCCATTTTTATTATAGGAGGTTTATACCATGGCTATTGATTCTAATCTGATCAAGCTGGCTGTTGATGGCTACAAGGGTCACGTCGCCGGTGATTACTCTGTTAATGATACTCAGGAGGCTCTGCGCAAGGCTCTGATTGAGGCAAACGGTGGCTCCACAAAGCTGGATCTGAAGGCTGTTCGCGACGGCAAGTGCGCTCAGGTTTTCGCAATTGTTGAGGAACTGGTGAATGTTATCCACGAGGAAGGTCTGAAGGGCGACGAGTTCTTCATGAACATGGTCGAGGATCGCAATATGTCTCTGGGCGACACCAACAAGTTCCATATCGAGAAGGAGTGCCTGTTTGCTGTTGCTGATATCGCTGAAGGTACTCAGGGCATTCGTCGTCAGCGCATCGAGGGTGGTCAGGACATCACTGTCAATACTCAGCTGCGTGCCGTGAAGATCTATGAGGAACTGAACCGCGTGCTGGCTGGCCGTATCGACTTTAACAAGTTCGTTGATCTGGTCGGCAAGTCTTTCACCAAGCAGGAGCTGGATGCTGCATATGCTGCTTTCACCGGCATGTTCTCCAAGCTGCAGGCTCCCTATACTGTGACCGGTACTTATGACGAGGAGAAGCTGCTGGATCTGATCGAGCACGTTGAGACTTCTACTGGTGAGTCTGCTGTTATTATCGGCACTAAGAAGGCTCTGCGCAAGATCAAGACTGCTACCATGTCTGATTCCGCTAAGGAAGATGTTTACGCAATGGGCTATATTGGTCATCTGGCCGGCACTCCTCTGGTGGCTGTGAAGCAGCGTCACAAGGACGGCACCGACGACTTCCTGCTGAGCGACGATGTCATCTACGTGTTTGCTGGCGATACCAAGCCCATTAAGCGCGTTACCGAGGGTGACGTCACTATGCTGATGGGCAACCCCATGGACAACGCTGATATGACTCAGGAATTCCTGATGATGAAGCGCACCGGTATTGCCGTTATCTTTGATCGTGACTTTGGCGTGTACAAGCTGTCCTGATCATCAAATTAAAATGTTACATGGGCGGTAGGGGCTTCCCTGCCGCTTCTTATTATATAGGAGGAAATAATGGCAAGACGTGCAACTACAAAAGCTGCGGCTCCCAAGGCAACTACTGCAAAAACCCCAGTTGAGCAGCCAGTTGTTTCTACCGCAGAGATTACAAATGAAACTATGGTTGAGTGCCGAAGTGGTGTCTCTGGCAACCTGATCTATAAGTCCTCACTGAACCCCGGCTATGTGGTCGAGTGGAGCGGTCTGGGTGAGATTCAGGAGATGGAGTATCGCGAGCTCGTTTCTATGCGTGGCAATCAGCGCCGTTTCTTTGAAGAGAATTGGATTCTGATTGATGACCCAGCAGTTATCAAGAAGCTGGGTGTCGGTCGTTACTATCAGAACAGTCTGTCTACTGATGACTTCGAGGATGTATTTAATATGTCCGCCGACGAAATCAAGGAGATCGTGCCCACTTTGCCGGGCGGCACTAAGGACGCCATCGCATCTGAGGCTAAGAAGAAGATTGATTCTGGTGAGCTTGACAGTCGCAGTGCTATCAAGGCGCTTGAGGACTCTCTGGATGTTGAGCTGGAAGATACCATCTAAATAAAGGAGGCGGGCTATGGCAACCACTTTTGAAAGTATCTATGCCCGCTGTCGTGGGCGAATCAAAGATTATGACAAAGAAGGCTACACAGACGAAATGTTTGCTGCCGTCGAAAAAGACCTGCTTCAGGCAGCGATTGACGATTTTGCAGACATCTGTGTTAATGACCTGACCGATTACGACGAGGAGCTCGAGATGTTCAACGTTACGCTGTCTCGCAAGGAGCAGAGTATTCTCGCCCTGAGTATGATTGTTCACTGGTTAGAGCCTTACGTCTTTAATTCTGACGCACTAAAAAATGCCATGAGTACAAAAGATTTCTCTATGTTCTCTCCCGCTAAACTATTGGAGCAGATGAAAGACTTGTTACAGTATTCAGAACGGAAATTGAAAGCCGAAATGAATGGCTACTCGTTTAGAGTAAACAAGGTTTCTGAGCTGACTGAGTAAGGCGGTGGCTTATGACTCGATCAGAATATAGAAAAATGCTTAAACTTAATGGACCAACCCAGCGTGACAGAATAATTAACAAGTCAATTCACGACCAAAACAAGTTGGCTCCAGTCAGTCCTTCTTTTAAAGATGTGACGATTGATGATATCCCGCGTAAACTGAATATTATTTCTTCAACTGTTATGGATCAAAAGATTATCCATACTCTGCCGGGCGAAGACTTTTCTATCGGAAGCATCGTCTATTGGAGCAAGAGCCACTGGTTGATTACAGAAAGAGACCCGGAAGACGAGATTACAGTGCGCGGACGTATTCAGATTTGTCGAAAAGAAATCAAATGGCAAGACGATAATTCTCACGAGATTCATTCTTTGTGGGCTACAGTTGAAAAACCATATTATTCAAATCTGGAAGAGAACAAGCAGATGAGTTATTCTACTCGCGAATTCCGTATCCAGATGCCTTTCGATGAATACTCTGCCAATCTTAATATTGGTAAGCGGCTAATGCTGGAAATTATTAACGATGTGCCTAAAACATATCGTATTACTTCGGTCGACCAGATGACAAGCCGTATTGACTACAATAACGAACAGGTCGGATTTCTCTCTTTTAACGTTGAACAGGATCTATATAATCCAGAGACTGACAATGCTGAGAAGATGATATGTGACTATGTTCCTATTGAAGATACAGAAGAAATTCCGCCAGAAGTCGTCTATCCACCGCAGGAGGATGAGCCAGAATATGTTCTCAGTATTGATTTTACTGGAGCTCCGACAGTTCAAGCCGGCGGTTTCGGTAAGCTGTTTACAGCGAAAATCGATGGCGAAACGTGTGAGACGGCAAATTGGACTTTACAGGGTGATCATGTTCCTGATGAGATCCATTTTAAGAACGCGGAGGATTCTGTGTCTAGCGCAAAATGTAAAGTAGTTTGCGCTGATAATCCCAAGCTGATTGGAACCATTGTATCTTTGACAGTTCAGTCAGGTAAATTAACCGCCGATATTGATTTGGAGGTGATCTGATATGAATTTGGAAGAGATCGGTTCTTTCAAAAACAAAGTAATATCAAAGCTGATAAACGATGACAATATTCTTGATGTCCTTCTGGGCGACGTCGACAATATTGAAGATCCTGAAACTGCTCTGCTTGGTAAGGACGGGTCAGGAAAGGGTGGCTGTGTGTTCAAATACGAGTTCGTTCCAGATACTCAAGAGAATTCCAAGACATTTTTGTGCGTTGAGGTGGTGCCAGAAGAAACTAATGGCGACACGATTACAGACATGACGATTTATGTGTTCGCATATTGCAGCAAAAATCTCATGCAGACCTATCGCCGCAAAGGACAAGCTGGTACTCGAATTGATGTTCTCGTAAGTGACGTTGATAAGATTTTAAACGGTAATGCTGAATTTGGAATTGGTCCACTTGAATGGGTGGGCAGCAGTATTTATAAACCAGCACAGCCCTATTATGGTCGTATGCTCGTTTATCGCGTTGGAACTTTTCGGAGGGCAAGGCGATGATTCGATTAAATTATATAGACCATATCAGCCCTTATGGGGTCATGCTGCGCGAAGTAGGTCGAATTCACTCCCCTATTCTTGGAGATATTTTGAAGCTCGGCTACAACCAGTATCAGCGAGTATTGACTTTATTTTTGTATACACCAGAAAAATATTTCACGGACTTCTCGACAGATGCCAAGATAGAAAATCCGTGGAATCAGTTCACAAATGAACAAAAAAATGAAATGACAATGTTTGATATCCTAACAGCCAACGAAGAAGCCAGATCCGAATTGATTTCGGGTTTGGCTCTTTTTATTTTCGGCAATTTGGAATGGGATGAAAAATATCGCGCAATTTTGATTGATAAACAAGTCGATTCAAAAGGCAATGCGTCAATTGGCGGCTTTGTTAATAAATCAAATTACAAAACAGTTATTCAAGTAATTTTGCAGCTACTTGATATTGCGGATGATGATATGCCCGAAGAGAATCCTAAGTTTAAAACTGAGAAAGACCGGCTGTTTTGGGAAAAATTTCAGAAAAAGAAGAAAGAGTTCGCAAAAACAAAAAAAGGCGACCCCAATTTGGAGTTACCTAATATGATCTCGTTGTTGTGTACATTTCATCAGAGTCTGAATTATTCAAATATTTGTGCCCTCACCATTGGTCAGATACGAGACACGTTCTCCCAATTGATGAAGGCAAAACAATTAAATATCGCAGAGATGAACTATTCAGTTTGGGGCGGAAAGTATGACCCGTCACAGTGGATAGAACGCATCGATAAAAAAGATGAAAACATAGGAGGATAACAATTATGGCTAACAAGAATGCTAATTTTGCCAACCGCGAAGTTGCTGACCTGATGCTGAAGAACTATTCCACCAAGAAGATGTTCCTGAATGTCGATTGGGCTAACGTCACTTCTACTTCTTTCGAAGGTGATCGTGTGTTTGCTACTGGCGGTCAGGGCGCTCCCAACCGCGTGCAGTTCGACGGCTCTCGTAAAGGCACTCTGACCATCGAGGCTCAGGTGTATCCCGTCAAGGTCTTCCAGATGCTGTCTGGTAACGATTTGGGTACCACTGCAAACTTCCTGAAGCGCGAGAAGGTTACCGCTGCCGACACTGCTAAGCTGACTCTGAGCGAGGCTGCTGCCGGTGATTACGTGCAGGTCTTCAAAGCCGACGACGATCTTGGTGCCGAGCTGACAGCTACCGTGGCTGAGAAGGAGGTTACCGTTACCGTCGAGAGCGGCGTCGACTACATTGTGTATTACTACAAGAAGTCCGCTAAGCCCCAGGTGGTACACCTCGATTCCAAGCACTTCCCCAAGGCATATCGTGTCGAGGGTTCTATTCCCTACAAGACCGAAGACGATGTCATTATCGAGGCTCATCCGATTTGGTATAAGGCTGTTCCGCAGGCTGGTTTCGAGCTGTCCTGGCAGAATACCGGCGATCCCGTTTCCCTGACCATGACCTTCGACGTTCTGGCTGATGCTGATGGCAACATGTTCGACTTGGTCTTTGATGGCGAGTAATTGTCGAATAGTAAATCAGAGGTAGAGTCTTTCGGGGCTCTACCCCTTTTATGAGCGCACGACCGCTGGAGCAGTCATGCGTTGATATGAGGAAACTCACGAATAAGAAGAACACCCACACAGCGGACCAGCTCTCTAATTTGCATAGAGGCTTCAGTGATCGTTCGAGTAGTTTGGCCCCATTTATGCCTGTGGCTGGCTTAAAGTCTTAGCTGATGCCAAGATGGACATGACACTAGCAATAAGACCGATTATCATACAAAACGTTTCGAAATCAATCTCCATAGGGTCCTCCTTTCTACCAGCAGCCTAACTACTGGATTTCCGGGAAGCCCCTACGATAACATCCACATGTTTAAATAAGCCCCAAAATGGGGTGTGCAGGTGTTCTTCAAGTTTGAATTCTACCATATTCCAAAACAAAAAGGAAGTGTTTATTATAAAAATCTTAGCTTTTGACCAAGCGCTGATAAAGACCGGCGTCTGTACATTAGACGACGGCACTGTATATCACTCACTGATCGATTTAAGTAAAACCAAAGACCCAGTTGAGCGTCGCGCTATTATGCGCCAGATGATACAGAGTCGCATCAAAACCAATAACCCCGATCTTGTCGTGATTGAAGACGTAGCGCTGCAAGCATCAGCTAAGACAGTAATTCAGCTTGCGCAGTTGCAGGGGGCGATTATTGGAGCGTGTGAACTATTCAATATCCCATATGAAATCATAAAGCCGACTGAATGGCGCAAAATGCTCGATTTCAAACAGGGGCGGCAAGTAAAACGCCCAGAACTAAAACAGCAGGCTATTGATTATGTAGCCGAACATTATGGTGAGAATGTCTCTTCTGATGAAGCGGACGCGATGTGTATTGCGACTGCCGCACTGATGAGACTTGAACGAAATAAAATTACACAGGAGGACTAATAATTATGAAATATAATCTGAACCTAGAAGAGCGCATCCAGTTTGTTGATGGTGTTGTAGACCTGTCAAAGCGTAATGGCAAGTATGATCCCGCACTATATGATTATGCTTTCCGTATTGCTGCTGTTGTCTACTTTACAGACACTGATACAACTGGCATGGATCAGAACGCGCTGAGCGAGTTGGCGTTTTCTGATGAAACCACAAAGATGATGAACGAGGCTCCTCGCAAGTATATTCTTGGCACGCTGAACAAGGCTTGCCGTGAGAAGATCGAGATTGAACGTCAGCAGTATATGGCACTGTTCGAGGCAACTGCAAAAAATCAGCCGTTTGAGGAGTTGATGAAGTTGGCAGCCGATGTGCTGAATGGTATTGGTGAGCAGTTTAATATGAAGGAAATGATCAAAACTATTTCTGAAGAGAACATGACAAAGCCCGTTTTCGATAACAGCTATAGTGTTAAAACTCCAGAAGGCGCACTTGATGGAATTCACGCCACAGTGGTCACCGAAGACAAGGAGTAAGATTATGGCAAAGTTTACAGCTACCACGGTGGATGCTCTTCAGACTGAAATCATGAGACGTGCAAATCTGGCACTAAAAAACGAAATTGCAAGCACTGTAAAAGAGCGGCTTAAAACTCATGTGCAGAAAGATGTGTATTCAACCTACTCCCCCGTCAAATATGAACGGCGCGAGGGATCTGGTGGCTTAGTAGACGATAAAAATCTAAAACACAAAGTTCGAGATCGCACGCTATATGTGTATGAAGAGGCACCTATTGATGGACCGCGCTTAGACGCTCCAAATTTCAAAAACAAACCAGACAGTTTAGCACGCATAATTGAAGAGGGCGCTTACAATCCGTGGAATTATAGAAAATATAAGTGGACAAAACCACGTCCATTCATGGAAAACACACAAGATGACATCGATTATCGATACGCTGATATTGTAAAGCTACTAAAAAATCGAATCGAGCACGACAAATAATTAAAAAGATGAGCAGACTTATTAAAGCCTGCTTTTTTTAGATTCGGCTCCAAAGGAGGAATATAATATGGCGCGTGAACCAGAACTAAGTATTAAAGTCAAAGTAGATCCACAAATCAAACCAACAGAATTAAAGACAAGCATTGAGCGAAAAGTAAAACAAAGCGGTGAAAAGCCACAGATTGATATTGACCCTAATGTTGATGGCATAAAAAAGAAGGTCGAAGATAAATTAAAAAACATCAAGGCAACTGCAAGTATAACGCCTGTTGTCGATACTGAAAAACTAAAAACTGATATTCAACAGCAAATTAACGGTATTGGCGATATCCCGAAAGTTACGGTTGGTGTTAACGTTGATGATTTTAGTGATGAACTCAGTAAACGACTCAAAGAAGAATTAAAATCAGTCAATGACAAACTGTCTTATTACTTAAAAAATCTCACAACAAATACAGCTGGTTTAAACAGTGTCGTAGAAGGGTTATTTCCAAGTCGTGGCATTTCAAATGCTGTTCAGTCCGAATTAAAATCAGTTCAGGCAGAATTAACCGCAGGACTAAAAGGCGTAAAGAGTAAAGTAAAACCATTCAAAGAAACAGATCTTTTTCAAATTGGAGATACAGAGAGCACGACAACAATCCGACGGGTTGAAAAATTGGTTAAAAACATTAGAGACCAATTTGCAAGTCTTGATAATTTTTATGATGCAGATGAAGAAAAGTTTCTTGATGGATTTAATAGTGAGTTTGAAAAATTTCAAAACAACGCATCCGAAACAGTAGAAAAATTATCTGCTCTAAAAAAGAATTTAAGTAAAGACAAATTCAGTGATCTTCTTGACAATGAGGATTTTGATGCCGAGTCAACAACAAAGGCCCTTACTCCTCTTATTTCTTTTTTAAAGAAACTCTCAACTGCATCGATAAAAACAGGAGAAGACTACGATAATTTATATGCACTGTTTAACAACAAAAATACAAACAAACTATTTGACGAGTCCAACGATCATTTAACTAGAATGAAAACGCGAGTTGGTGACATCACGGCTGAGACAAAAACTGCTATAGAAGTCACAGGCGAACTCGCTAAAACACTTAATAAAGCTATTAAGGATGACAATTCCGGTTATCTAAGTGATGCAGAAATAAAGACGTATGGTGCTGCTTTTGATGAAGTTTTGAGCAATATTGCAACAAAACAGGAAGAGATCAATACCCAAAAGCAAAGAACAGTCGAATTAGAAAATGATCTATTGACAAAAACAAGATCCAATCGAGAAGCTCTCAAACAAGAACTTGAAGAGTATAAAAATCTATTGAAATCCTTTGGTGTAAAGGGAGACGAAGATGAGGGTAATCCGAAAGGTAAACCAAAACCGAAAAGCAAAGAACCGGACAAAACTCCATCCCAGAAACCAGCAGAAGAGCCAAAGGCTGAAAATCAAGACGCTCTAAATAACGGAATCGCTAAAATTCAAGCAATCGTATTTGATATCAATCAAGAGGAACTTCAAAAGTCTATTGATACAATTTTTGCTAAAGTTTCTGCTCCTATCGGATTCAAACCTGCTAATGGCGCTATTGCGAACATAAAGCAGCAACTACAAGAAGCATTTAGTGATATTGAAATCAATACAACTAATGTGAATTTGCAAAATTCTAAAACCGAAAACACCTCTCCAAAATATCATATATTAAACAAGGACGAGTTGCATAAGTTAGATATGGAATTAAGGATGGGTAGTAGTCTTACTTTTACAGATTATAAACAGGGTATAGATAGGTTTATAAGAGCAGATTTTGGAAAGAAGTCCGGATTCCCAGAACTTGAGCCTCATGAAATATCAATAGAATTAGCCAAAGAGTTAGGCAACGCCATGAAAAGTTATGACAATGGTAGCCGCAATAATAGTGTTATTGATATCATAAAAAAATATGGTGCTAAAACTGATAATGATGGCAACATAATAGATTTTGAAGAATTTGTAAAAGATGCTTCCTACAAATTCTTTGGACCTAAAAATCGAAATAAAATCACTTCTCAAAATGCAGCAAGACTTCAAGAGATGCTACAGTCTCAAGACAAAGAAATACAAGCATACGCTTCATTTATTGAAAAACTAAATTCAAAACTTGTTGAAAGCAAACAGTTTGGACCTCGCGCATATTTTGACGATTCTGATTCGCAATTCTATTATAGTTTATCTCCTGATGAGCAAAATGCTTTCTCTAATTTTCAGACTAAATCATATTTGGATAAATTTGAGCGTAATTTACACGCCAATCTTGTCGAGCCGGTAGATATTTCAGGTTCAAGTGGATATTATTTTAACGATATCAACACTATGGTTGCCGAAATCTACAACCTAGCACAACAGCGTCTTATTCAATCTGTCGGAGATTTGTCAGGACAGACCGAGGCAGTAAAAGATCAAACTTCTATCCCCGGTAAGGTCACTATCACAGATGCAGATGTTATCGTCGATGTCAAAAATCCAGTAACAATTCCCGGCACTGTCACGGTTGATCCGACTTCTGTTCAACTAGGTAATTCTGATGACCTTCAGAAAAATGCCAATGCTCTATCGTCTGTAAAGCAAAGTCTAAATAAAATTTCTACAAGCGCTGAAGACTATGGCACAAAAATAGCAACTATTGGTCCATCTGTTCAGTATGTCGCACAGGAAGTCGATAATCTCAGCAAGTCTCTTGAGAATCAAATCACAGACTTGGATCTTATCGCTAAAAAGACAGATGCCTACGGAACCACGGCCAATTCTATCACTCTGAACACAAAAGATGTGGCTGCTCCGACTGCACCGGTTAATATTCCCGGCAAGGTAACTCTTAAAGTAGAAGACGTGACACCTCCGAAGGGTTCTGTAAAGATTCCCGGCAAGGTCGAACTCGAGGTTTCTGATATCACTCCACCGAAAACGGCAATCGAATTGGAAGGTAAAGTGTCTAACGTTACAGTTGACAATTCCGCCAAGGGCAAAAAGAAGAATGTCAAGGATGATGTTAAAAAGCCTGAAGTTATTGATTTGAAGGGAAGGGTCGAACTCAAGGACGAGGATATCAAGAGACCTAATCCTCTGAACCTCAATGGCGCAGTAAAAATCAAAGCGGCCGATGTTAAGATTGACGATGTTGAGATTTCGAAAAAGAAATTTGACATTAAGGGCAATTTGATTCTGAAGAATGCGGAGATTGTCAATGCAGTAAAAGAAGCGGCTGGTGAAGCAGCAAAAATCAAAAAGAAAAACAACCCTACCGAGAACAGTAGCAAAGGATCAGAAGAAAAAGCGTCTGATTTTGATCGCAAAGCGAAAGAAGCCCATCTTGGGTGGCTTATTTCCAATATTGGAGAAAATAGAACATATTTACAGAGCGCAATTTCAAATAAAGATTCAAACAAAAGATCTTGGTATGCAGGAAAAATTGCAGACTATGAAAAGGATTTTGAAGAAACAACAAGAGAACTCATCGAAAATCTCACAGAAGAAGAGCAGGATTGGATCAAATCTTTAAAAGGTATAAAAGATTTAGATCTCAATGATCCAAAACAGATCGATGAACTCATGGCAGATAAAACAATCTCGTGGCCATGGGAAGAAAGCGGCTCTTATTTAAACGGTACATTAAAAGCTGCCAATATGGCAGGATTTTATAATGTTTCTGAAACCGATAAAGCTAAAAAGAGAAATAGCTATGAAAAAGAATATATTGAGTTAATAAAACAAAAACCGGCATTAATTAAAGCTGCTGCGGAAGCTAAAAAGCAATACGGCGAAGACAGTGGCGCCTATAAGGATGCTGTAAAGGCAAAAAAAGAAAATGAAGATGCTCTACGTGCTATTAAGGCTGATAGGCAAAAAGCCGGTGCCCCGAGAGGAATTGTTGGTGGTGGCTATTCAAACTCCCCTGCTGTCCAAAGCACATTGGCTGACATTCATAAACAAGTTCAAAAAAGGCGTTCAGAATTATTGTTACAAAAAGCAAAAGATTCTAAAAGCGCTGATAACAAACAGGTTCAGCAAGCCAAAAAAATTCTATCAGACGCATTTATTGAACAGGCAAGAGCTTATGCTAATGGACTAAAGGAATCTGCGAAGTACAATGATGACGACGCCTCTGAATCCGCAAAAACTGCTCGTCAACAGATGCAAGATGCTTTTGATTCCGCTAATGATAAATTTTTAGATTTACTTGATGTCCTTTCTGGAGACGAAATTGATCAGCTTACATTAAGAACAAAGAAGGAACTTGATTCTGCAAATATAATTGTAGAGCGTCGAACTTCGAAGCGCATTGATAACAATAACAAACTTCAAGATAATCGCTACCAGAATCTTATTGATAATTTATCAAATAAGCAAAAAACTTATGGAACCGTAGAAGAGGGTAAAACAGCGACGGATATTCAAGTTGCGCTTCAAAAGCAGCAAGAACTTGTATCACAGATTGCCAAAGCAAAGGTTGGTACAGAAGAGTACAACAACGCAATTCAAGCCGCAGAAGAAAACTGGAAATCTGTTGTGGCAATTATAGACACTGTAGAAAAGAAGCAAAAAGACCTTGCGAAAGCCGTCGATAGTATTGAAAAGAAATTCTATCAGCTTGCAGAAGAAGCCTCTGGCAGCTCTAATGAGAAATTAAAGAACTCTATCAATGGAGTCATCACAAAAGCGGCTACACTTAGTGCTCAAAACCCAAACACATATGAGAATTATGCAGTTGATTATAATGAGTTAAAGCGTGAATCTTACAAAGCCAACGCGCAATACACCATTTGGAAGAGCAATTATAAGAAACTTGAGCGCGAAGGCATCAAAATCGCCGAGGGTGTTGAAGTTGCTCGACAGATGCAGACCGATGGAAGTCTTCAGAATGTCAAATTTGATAGTATCGATAATCTTCTTAGGCAGTTAAATGAGCTTGAGCCTCAGACTGACGCTTATAAAGAAAAACTTGTAGAAGTCAAAAAGATTTGGGAAGAAATCGAAAGAAAAGTTAAAGCCGTCGAAGAGGCGGAAAACCAAGCCGCAAAACGAGAAAGTACAAAGGCGGCAAATTTAACCTCTGTTGGAAATGCCATATCTCAAAATAGGGCTACAATGAAGGACGTCCAGAAGAATTATGGTACTGATTATTCTTTTTATGGTAAGCTGCAAGAAAAAGATTCAAAGCTCAAAACTTTACTTGACACAGTAAATGAATCTTCAGATCCGGTATCCGCTGCCAAAGGATGGGCACAGAATAACCTTGGTATATCTCCAGATAAAATTAATTCTGTAACGGATGCAATAAATCAATTAAACATCGCATATAGAGAGGCAACACAAGAAGCAAAAGATTTCAATAAAGAAGCTTCTCGTGAAAAATCTATAAATAAGGCATCAATGGAAGTCGCTAATTTGAAGGCAACTATTCATGATTATATTGCCGAACATAAAAAGCTTGAAGGAACAGATGTTGGGAAGTCTCTCTACGAGTTGCTTGAAGCATTGAATCAAAGCGATGCACCAGAGAAAATTGGCGAATTGAAAAAGAAATATGCAGAGCTTCGCGCCGAATCTAAAAAGTTGGGTCTTGAATCAAGAAATCTACTTGATGTGTTTGAAAAACTGTTTGGTCAGCATTTGAGCACTATGATCACTATGGCAGCACTGCACAAGATGCAAGACGCGCTGCGGATCGTGTATCAGAATGTGGTCGAGATTGATACGGCAGTAACTGAGTTAAGAAAAGTCAGTGAATATACAGGAAAGTCCCTTGAAGAGTATATGGGACGTGCCGCAGAACAGGCTCAAAAGTTAGGCGTATCTATAAGTGACTATGTTAATTCAACTGCAGATTGGAAGCGGCTTGGTTATTCTGATGAAGACGCCGAGAATTTAGCAACCTACTCTACCCTACTTCGTAACGTTGGTGATAATATCGATGATGTTAACACCTCGTCTTCATATTTGATTTCTACTCTGCAAGGCTTTGGGCTGTTAGCCGATCAAGCAGAAGATGTCGTTAACAAAATTGACGCTGTGGCAAACACGCAGCCTGTTACTGCAAAAGACCTTGGCGAAATCTTGACTCGCAGTTCTGCTGCTATGTCGGCCGCTAATAATACGCTGGAAGAAACTATTGCACTTGGTACTGCTGCAAACTCAGTTATCCAAGATGCAGATACGGTCGGTAAAGTATATGCCGACGCTGCCTAGTAATAGGTAGCTAGAAAAATTAGCTATATCGGTCAAAATCCAGAAGTGGACAAGACCGAGGTAAGTGAAAACACGCACCGTAGAGACTGTAATACCTTATATGGTAACATATAGGGTTTAGCTATCCCCTATTATTCTTTCTAGGGTGAAGATCCAGTCCGAACTCACGATATAACAAAATGAAACGTGAGAGGTAGCCAGAAATGACTGCCCGCCATAGAAATATGGTTATAAAAGTAACAGCTTGACAACTTTAAAAAGTTTATCAATGTATCTCCGTGCTGCTAAAAGTGACGCAGAGAATGCAGGCATTGAAGTTGACGGTATGGCCAATTCTGTGTCTGAGCTCCGCAGTGAACTAAAATCTCTGACTGGCGTTGACATCATGCTAGATAGCAAAAATTTCAAGAGTACATATCAAATCATGAAAGAGCTGTCTCAAGTATGGAGTGGTCTGTCCGATGTAACGCAAGCAAATGTCACTGAAATGATTGGCGGAAAGAGAAACGCAAATGCAGTTAGTGCTATTCTAAACAATTTTGATGTTGCTGAATCTGCTATGGAATCCGCTGCTAACAGCGACAACGTGGCATGGGAAGAGAATGAGAAGTGGCTCGACAGTATCCAAGGCCGCCTTGGGCAACTCGACGCAAGCTTCCAAGTCCTTTCTCAAGACGTTCTCTCTTCCGACCTCGTAAAGGGCGGCGTATCTTTCCTCACATCGATTGTTAAACTTCTTGATAAAATCATTAATCTCACTGGTGCCCTTCCTGCTGGATTGGGCATCGCAGCATTTGCAACTCAGCTGGGTGAACCCAAAATGACGGGTTTCATGATTGTGCCCAGCAATACTCCGGGTGGTGACACGGAACAAGTGCTCCGCAGGTATTTTATTATATCATTGCGAAGCATGAGGGAGTATTTAGTAAAACCGACGAACATGGTGGCCTAGCCACGGCGAGTTTGGGTAATTCTCGTCCGGGAACCGAAAGGAATCCGCAGGCAAGCTCTGCATGTGCCTACATTATTATAATAGGCACTGCCAGAGACGCTTCAGAGAGCATAATGTCGGAGTGGAGCTACGTGCGCAACAACGCCACAGATTCACTATGGGGTGCTCCAAATCACTGCTACGCAATCAAGCGCACGCAGGAAAAATTACAGGCGGTCTTTCCCCTGCCGTCAAAAGTGGAGAATAAAATTTGACAGAAGAATTATTATGTGATAGTATCAGGAGGAAAGTATGGACGAAAAAATCAAAAAGATTTGTGAAGAATATGCATGGGCGTGGTATTTTGATCTTCCGCATAGACTAGAGTGGCAGAATAAATATTTTCAAGCACGCAGAGGGCTTTCCGAAGAAGAAAAAATTTCTGTAACTGAATACTTTTGTAAATGCCAAAACAAGAATGAAAAACTTCTTCCACAAATTGATTATGTTGGTCCATTTGAATCCTATTTAATTAAAGAGGAATGAGATAATGTCTGAGCTGAAGACGTATACCTTTGTATATGATGAGATTGCAAAATTGATTATAATCCCAGTAATATTCAAAACTAATAATTGCATGATGAAGGTAAAAACGCTCATTGATACTGGCGCTGCTGCAAGTTATATTTCAAGTTTTGTTTCTACATCTTTAAATCTTCAACTTACAGGAAACGTATATCACGTTAAATTTGGAGAAGATGACGCAACTCGTCCTTCTGTTTATGCTAATTTGATATTGTCTTCTGATATTTGCTTTTCAAACAAAGAGTTAACCGTTCTCAAAGATGAACCTCGTGCTTATGATGCCATTATTGGCATGGATATCTTGTCGAAAACGGATTATTCCGTAAGCAATTATAACGGTCATACCACGTTCAGCCTTCGTATACCATCACAAGCAGAGATAAAATACGGAGAAACAGAAGACATCGATTTACTAATGGACAAAATTGAAGATGCTCTTCTTTCGACATAATCTATATTGACACGGCATGCGCCGCAAGCTATAATAAAAATATCAAAAAAACAATGCGCAAACAAAACGCATGTAGTGGAGGTATTTTATTATGGCACGTCCTAAAGGAAGCAAGAATAAAGCAAATACAGCTGCAGTTGTTGATTACGAAGCTATGATTGCAGAGAAAAACGCTGCTATTGAAGCAACCAACAGTGAGATCGCATCTATCACTGCAAATATTGATACGCTGAAGGGCGATCTGAAAACACGCAAAGTAGAACTTAAAAAACTGAACAAAGATATTGCAAAATTGGAGTCCAAGAAATCTGCCGCCGATCAGAAGGCCGCTGAAGCTGCTGCTGAAAAAGAAGCCATTGATCTTGTGAAGAAGGCATTGGCAGGTGGCACCACTGTTGATGAAATCATTGAACTGCTGAAATAACGGCTGCACCGCAAGGTGTTGTCGTAATGAACAAGCCCGACTTCCCTACTGCTGGGAGGTCGGGCGTTTTATTTATGCCATTTTAGTCAGTTACAACTTACCACTCATACATATAGTTCTTGTGGTAGAATTATTTACTGGGTTTGCTGGCGGTACAATCACTTTTGTACTTTTGCTTTCCGCTCTGCTTCTAGCTTTACAAAGTCAAGCCCATATAAATCTTCAAGCTCTTCAAGGACGTGCTTGATTCCATATCCAATATGCATCTCGTTTGCGCCAAATTTATAATAGATATCGCCAAGCGCTTCAGGTTCAAGTCCAAGATCGTCAATTCGACCTCTGAATTTCCCATGGCCGTCAACGGTTACAGGATACCGAAAATCAGCGCCCCACTCATCAGTCCATCCGTTGTACGAGTCGCTATTTGCACATGTGTCGCCAATTCTGTATTCAAGTTTGCAAATGAGGTTCATAATGTCCTGATTGACTTTCATTTTAATTCTCCTTTAAAAATTACTCCCGCAGTTTTTGCAATGCCACTGTTTGCCGATCTTCCCGCTGGCAGCCCCCACGAGAGACACAGATACGGCGCGGCTCACAGTGCTAATCTTCTCGGTGTTCGTGGATTTGCAATAGGGACAGATGACACGCTTACCGCTGTCAAGGTCTTGCTGAGTCTTTATATGTTCATGCATTTCCTGCATCATTTTAGCGTCTTTGAGTGCCTGTTGTTTACGTTCTGCTTCTTTTCTCTCTCGTTCGATGCAACCCGGGTCGGCTTGTTCGCGGAGATAATCATGATACCATTGCACAAAAAGAGAATTTGCTCGTCTGTGTGGTTCTCCACTTTTACCTTCATATAGATGACTTTCTTTTACGAACAAAATCGCTTCCTTCATACACTCATCATACTTGATTTTGAGATTTTTGTTTTCTATTAAAATTTGATCAGCCAAATAAGCATACACAATAGATATGTAAAAGTCATTATCATCTTCTAATGTTGGATCGTGCTTTAAATATTTATAATTGGGATATCGTTTTAATAAGCGCTTTCCCTCTTTTATCATAGCTCCTTTTGTGTAATTACTAAACATATTTTGAGCAACAGCACACTTAACATCGATATCTCGTTCTATTATGCCAAGCTTCATTTAATACACCTCATTGACAAATAATCTTAACCGACCATTAAGATTATTATACGCTTTGACAATCAATAAGTCAATGATTGAGCTCGGTAAAGGATTTGATGGAACTATTGAAAAGGCAATTTCTTCTACTGAAAAACTTAATGGTATTCCAAAAATCCTTCAGAAATTTATGATGTTTGGAAACAAAAAGGCTGGATTGTTAACAGAAATCGATGCGACTTCTTTTGAAGGTAATATGCTTGGGAAAGACATCCAAAATTATGTGGCTCAAATCGCCAATCTTGATAAAAATCAACGAAAAGCAATTGAAAGCACAACTAAATTTGGTGATGGTGTAAAAAGTGCGGCAGACGCTCTTCTTAACGCGGTAGATGCTGGTGAAAAAATCAATTCCAAACTTTTCGAGTCCACTTTAAAATCGTGGTCTCATGGCGACATTTTAGCGGGCGATATTAACTCACTAATGGCTGTCGGTAACATGAAGAATGGCGACAAGTATGCTCTCCCGGACACAAAACAAGCAATAAAAAACATTAACGATTGGGCGAATGCTGTAGAAAACGCCGAAGCAAAACAACGACTGCTTAATTCTGGTATTCTTGAAACAGATGGCTCAACTGTAAAACTTAGTAGCGGTTTCTTAAAGTTAATCCAAGTTGAAAAGACTGATGCTGCCGTTACTGCTGGTCTGACGGCAGAAAAAGAAATTCTCAATATTGTCATGCAAGCAGGCAAGCAACTTCTTGTAAGTATTGCAATTGGTGCATTTATTAAAGGTCTTGAAGTCGTATACAAAAAAATGACTCAGATTGACGATAAAATTGCCGAAGTCGCGAATGATTCCAAACAGCAGGCTGATAACTTGTCTTCTACCAGCAAATCTCTTAAAGATTTGGTTTCTCAATATGAAAAAATGGGAGACAAAACTTATAGAACAGCAGAAGAATCGGAAAAATTGGCAGCGCTTCAAGAGCAGATTACGACGTTGCTAAAAGATCAACCCGGTGTTAGCGAAGAAATGCTCAAGCAAGTTAATCTTCAGAACGCAAGCTATGACACTCAGCTTCAATTGTTAAAAGATATTGAAGAACAACAGCGTAAAAACGCACATAGAGATCTTGTAGATAATGTTGAAGACCAAGGGGATTTGCTGGTTGAAGCTTATAAGAAAAAAGCTCAGAGATTCAAAGTCGGTGCAAATGCTGGCGAAAGAAATATTGTCAAAGAACTTATAAGAGACGGTTTTGGAAATTTTGAAGATGATACAGGAGATTTTAATTTTAATATAGATCCAGAAGACCCTGATGCAATTCTTAATCTATATAATTCTCTTGGCGAAGAGGTTGATAAATTAACCGAAACATATTCTGACGATGAGCTTGAAGGATTAAAAAATGTTAGAAAAGAACTCAAGCAATATATCGAAGATTATAAAAATGGTAAAGAACAACTCCACGACAATGAACTTCCAGATGTCACTAATGACGCGCTTAAAAAGCTACAGAATCAAAAAGAGCTTGCTGACAGTTTTACTCCTTCTAAACCTGCCGAAGAAGTAAATTTTGATGATAGCATAAAGAAAACAAAAGAATATCAAGCTGTATTAAAAAATCTTCAAGACACAAAAGAAAAATTTGAAGAAAAGGGCTTTGGTCAATACGGTAACATCAATAATCTAAATCGTGATATGATTTATTGGACGGACGAGAACAAAAAGAAATATCACGATTTTGCAGAGGAGAATCCAGACGATGTGGCTGGTGAGTATTCTACTGTTTTAGGCACTTATGACAATATTTATAATGGCGACAAGTCAATGCCCCTTATGACGTACACCCCTATGCTTCAAACTGATGATGGTCTTGTTCCTCTAACTAAAGAGCAGGTGCAGCGTTACATTGAGACGATTGCAGAATCTTCTTGGACTGAAGATAATACCTTAGACCTTGATAAGTTATTGAAGCTTGACGCTGAAGGACTTGAACAGGATATCAATGGTGAGATAGTTCGTGTAAAAGGTCTAATTGGTGGAATTGAAGGAACAAAAGGACCAGATGGGAACATTCTAACAAAAGCAGACATTATGGCCATGTCAGGCAATAATAATCAGGAAATCATTTCTGATATGCAAAGAATGTATAACCTTAATCGTGCTGATTTGCCAAATGCGTCAGAAACTTTGAGTCGATATGTCGGTAATTCAATGCACGATATTCAAGGCGCTGTATCAGAAGCGGAAAAAGATGTCGATCGCGTTTACAAATTGTTAGATACCAGCGCAAAGAAATCTTATGAAAATACGGCAAAATATTGCGATGAAGCAGCACAGAAACAATTTTCAGATTATACCGAAATCAAAAATGCTGTTGACACTTTAAAAGCTGGTGTATCTGGATTTGATACAACGAATCTTACGTCTTTGCTGAATAGCGATGGTGAAAACCTTGGCCGGATCGATACTGAAGCGCTTGAAAAGCTAAAGCAAATCATGACAGACTTCGGGTTTGATCCAACTGTTGCAGCCGACGTTCAAGCGTTTGTTGACACATTAAAGCAGCTTGAAATTGTTTCCCCATCCGTAATTGAGAAGAATCAACAAATAGCACAATCTGTTACTGATGCAGCTACCCAAATGAGTAATGCTTCTCAGGGCATTGATGATCGTCTGTTGAAGATGACCGGCTTGGATGAGAATGGTTATAACACTGACCATTTATATCGCTCCAAGCTTTTGTCTATTGAAGAGCACCAGAAGGAACAGGACATCGTAGTTGAAGACCATGGACGAAAAATCGCTGGCGTGGAACAGCGTGTAAATAAGAGTGAACATGGTATCAATGTTATGATGAAAGCTCTGCTGGCTCTGCTTAGTCACGGTATTGATGGTAATGCTATCGATCCTATGAAGGAAGCCAAGGCTGCTCTTGAAAGCTACCTGATCGACGGACAAAATTTAAAAGACATTTAATACATAGCTCGGCACACGTGTGCCGAGCTTTATTTTTTATTCAAAACAGGAGGTATTACTATGGCAAGTATTGTTAATGAGATCGTCTCTGTTATTGTGAAGCTGGTTATCACTGTTGCTGGCACTGCATTTATGACCTATGGCATCCCCTACTTGAAGCAGATCGGCATGTACAAGATCGTCCAGATGGCTGTGCGTGCCGCTGAGAAGTTGGGCGTTACCGGCGCAATCAAGAAGGCCGACAAGAAGAAGTATGTTATTGCCGCATTGGAGAAGATGAATATCAAGATTACTCCTACTATCGAGATGATGATTGAGGCTGCAGTCAAGGAGATGGATATCCAAAACGAGAAGATCAATGCAGAACTCAAGAAGGATTGAAGGTGTGGCTCTATGAGCATTATTACATATTCTATGAAGAAGGACTGGAACAAGAAGCTGTCCAAGAACTTCTGCGCCTATGAATTTGCTTGCAATGACCGGAGCGATGAGTTCAAGGTGGCAACTGAGCTGGTAGAGACTCTGCAGCAGATTCGTGATCACTTTGGAAAGCCGGTTCTAATCAGCTCTGCCTACCGTACTCCTGCATATAACATTTCAATCGGTGGCAGTTCTCGTAGTCAGCATTGTCTGGGCACAGCAGCGGATATTCACATCAATGGTGTTGACCCAATTCGTATTGCACTGTACGTAGCCTCCCTCCCCTACTTCCAGAAGCATGGCGGTATTGGCTATTATAGTCGAGCACAAGTGACTGGCGGCTTTGTTCATGTTGATGTGCGTGAGACTCATAGCCGTTGGATCAGTAAAAGTGGTACTGCATATCAGGTCGTGAGTAAAATCATGCCCACGATTCGTCAGGGTTCTAAGGACTGCACTGGCGGCGTGTCTTATGCTGTTACCGTGTTACAGCGGCATTTAGGCTTAAAGGTAGATGGCATCTTTGGTGCTGGTACAAAAGCTAAGCTGGTAGAATGGCAGAAAGCACATGGATTGGCTGCTGACGGCATCTGCGGAATGGCAACATGGAGTTCGTTTTGATGGCAGACAACCAGAATACATTTCGTGCAGGAGACAAAATTAAATTAGATGGAGTATTATTTTCAAACAGCCAGACTCACTGCGGTATGCGCCGCCGGGGAGAATGGTTTATCTATGATGGAAAACTAGTCAATGGTCGTTATCGGGTGACGAATCTTGAAAGCCGCATTGGCAAGTATCCAATTTCAGTAAATGTATCGGGTTATGTTGAACCGAGCGATATTGAACTAGTTGACAACAGGAATGAACGTTGATATTATTATTCCAAGGAGGAGATATCATGTCTATTGTTGTTCGTGGCTGTCATATTGGGGAAGGTAGACCTAAAGTCACAATCCCAATCGTTGAAACAACTGAAGCAAAAATTTTAGAACGCGCATTTGAGTTTTCAAGGCTTCGTATTGACTGCGTGGAGTGGCGTGTTGATTGGTTTGAACAATGCATGGATGCACATTCTGTGGTATCTTGCCTGCAAAAACTTCGTGTGGCATTGAAAGACAAGCTCTTGCTTGTGACATTTCGTACCAAGGCAGAGGGCGGAGAAGTGTCTTTGACCCACAAAGAATATTTAGATTTCATCAACACGGTAATAGATACTGACTGTGCAGACCTTATCGACATTGAATTCTTTACAGCTGGAGATGGTGTTCGTGAACTGGTAGACAATGCACATTCTTCTGGAGTTGTGGTTATATGTTCAAGCCATGATTTTCAAAAGACGCCTAATAAAAATGAACTCATTTCTCGTATGGTTAAAATGCAACAGGTCGGAGCTGATTTACCGAAAGTAGCAGTTATGCCGCACGACAGCACGGATGTATTGACTTTACTGGCCGCTACGGTTGAAATGAAAAATAAATATTTTGCTACTCCTATTATCACAATCAGCATGAGTAAGCTTGGTGTTGCCAGTAGGTTATGTGGGGAGGTCTTTGGCTCTGCCATGACTTTTGCCAGCGCTGGAGACTCAAGTGCTCCCGGACAGATTGGACTGGATGTTGTCAACGCCGTGTTAGACTCAATAGCAGAATAAAAACAGATGGGGTATTGATCCTTAATTGGACCAGTACCCCATTTTTTAGCGTTTTATTTTTATAACAAAAAGGCGCTGGAGAGTGTCCAGACGCCTTGGTTCATATTGTTTCAAATGCGATTTTCAATTTTATACATCGTTTGTGGGAGCAACGATTGTCACATCAAAGCTCTTTGGTTTAAGACTCAAAATCGGATTTGACGATTATACTTTATAGCTCGGTTTCAGAATTGGTGTAGTAGTGGTGTAGTAAGTGCGATTTCAGCAATTTTATTTACGAATTAACGTTATTATTTTAAAAATCAAGGGGTTTTGCAATTTTTCTTTGTTAAGAATTTATGACGCCCAAAAATCGCACCCTACTACGCAAAAAAGTGGTGTGTTCTTGACAGGACGCGCCGTCTTTTTTATACTTATAGCGCATTACAAAAACACAGCTGATGCGCTTTGCGGCAGAACGGAGGATACTTTGACAGACAAAAAGCTGATCTCATCTTTGCAGGGGCTGCGGGCAATCGCATTTCTGAGCGTGGTGCTCTCCCATTGCGGGGCACCGTGGCTGGGGCCGTGGGCGATCACGGTATTCGTGGCGCTGTCCGGTTTTCTGATGACCTGCAACTATTACGACCGCCCGCGCACAGCACCGGGACTGCGGTCTGCCATAGCTTTCTCTCTTAAAAAAATACGAAAGCTGTACCCGCTGCACCTTATAATGATGGCTGCCGCGTTGTTATTTGTGCTGAAGGGGCTTCTGGCGCAGCCCTCTGCCCGCGGGGTGCTCTCCTGTGCAGCGCAGCTTGTTGTAAGCATTTTTCTGCTGCAAACATGGATTCCCTCCAGCCGTTTCTGGTTCTGCCTGAACGGAGTGGCGTGGTATCTTTCGGTACAGGCTTTTCTGTATGCCATCTTTCCCCCGCTTCTCGTCGTGCTGAAAAAGGCCGATGCCCGTAGGCTGCGTTGTATTGCCGTCGTGACCTTCTGCGTGCAGTGTCTTGCGTCCTTTGTTTTCTGGAAAGCCGGGCTCAGCGGAAAGGCCGCCTTTTACCTGACCTATCTGTGCCCTGTGTTCCGGGCGGGAGATTTTACCATCAGCTGCTGCATGGGCTGCCTTTACCACAGCCGCAAACAGGAGAGCGGCCTGCCGGGCGGTGCTTTCTCCCTGCTGGAGCTTGCTGCTGTGCTGCTTGCGGGCGGCTGCCTGTTTATCGCCGCCAAGCAGGTGGGGGTTCTGGGCGCGGTGGACTTCCGGTACAACGTGCTGTTCACACCCTCTGCGGTGCTGCTGGTCTGGCTGCTTGCCGTGGGCAAGGGAATCATTTCCCGGCTGCTTTCCGCAAAGCCGTTTTTGTGGCTGGCCGGGCTGTCCCCTTACGGTTTTCTGATCCATCAGGTGCTGATCCGGTATATGGAGTGGACTGCGGACAAGTTCAGCCTTACGGTACATCCTGTGGTCTGGACCCTGACCGTATATCTGCTCACGCTCTACCTGAGCAGCTTTTACAAGGCGCTGGAGCACAGGGTACGGCAG
>ERZ779705.421-NODE-421-length-39579-cov-3.157929_pt1 | contig 39579 bp, 51 predicted proteins | sample MGYA00511385_ERZ779705 | MGnify/ENA primary metagenome ERZ779705 (study PRJEB29588, sample SAMEA2145301) | human gut metagenome | biome: human gut; feature: human-associated habitat; material: faeces | place: Denmark | collected 2008/2010 ... | reverse complement strand
TTTTGGTAATAATTCTGTCCTCTCTGCTCTCGTCAATATAATCACTTGCACCACAGGCAATCTTGCCCTGTGGGTTGTGTCCTCCGTGTACTGTTACTGCTTTTATCTTACTCATAGTCTTTGTCCTCACTTTCCTTGTACTTTAAACACTTATTTTTTACACTATTCTTCACACTTTACTTCTGGAAGTCCTGCAACTGATGTCAGAATACTTACAACTCCGGCTACTACCGCCGAAGATACTGCAAGTTTCCAGTCAACATCTGACACGGTACTTCCAACTGCTATCACTGAAACTGCCGTCTGAGCCATTGTTTTAATCGCTCTAACCGTAGCAGATTTCACCCATTTCTGAGTATCAACACTTACCTTAAACACACAATTCTTAAACATAAATAAAAACCTCCTTATTTCTTCTCTAAATCCTCTATTCTGTGATTTGCTACTTTTATATCTTCCGAATTTAAAGCTACGGATTTTTCCAGCTTATAAACCCGGTCGATTACCTGATTATGTACATCCTGTTTCTTTTCCAACTGCTCTAAACGATAAGCTACAAGAGCAGTCGATTTTTTATTTGCGAAATATGCTCCGCTGGCTGTTCCAATCATTGAGATAACTGCTATTATTATTTCTATTGCGTATGCTGCCATTTGTGTCTCCTTTCCTGCCATTTTAGGCATTAAAAAAGAAGCCTTTAAGCTTCTACATGCTGTTCGATATAATTTTTTACTTTTTCCCTTAATTTTACCGGAACTTCATCAATACGATTTAACTCGTATTCAATTCTCTCAGCCCAAAACTTCGCCATTCTATCTCACCTCACTTTCAACTGTATATTAAATATAGTTATTCACTATAAATAACCTCTGACATCTCAGCTATCGCATCATTCTGGGTAGCCTGTCCCTCTTCAATCGCATTCAATCTGACCTCAATATCTGAATACTGATGCAAGTGATATGTAGCAATAAATTTATTATCCTTTTCAGCGTATGTCACATTATCAAAGGTATAATTTTCATAATTACCTACGATATTTCCATCATCATTAACAAACTTAAATTCTGACAAATTTTTGTCCGTTAATTTCTGTCTGTTGTCTTCAATCTCTACTACTGTATCAAATTCTGCAGTAATTGTTGTTGCTATACTGTTGTCTGTAACTTCTAATTCTGTGTTGTCTTTTAATTTGATTTTCATAATGCTTTTCTTCCTTTCTTTATTTTAAAATCATTTTGATATCTTTATTATTTGATCGCTATTGTTGTCTAATTTAAACGAACTGCCTAGCGACACCGATGTGACATTATTATACGTTTTTGTTTCACCTGTTGTTTTATCATATATTTTAATACTAAAGTAATCTCTATAACCACTATACGTTGCCCCAGGAATATAATCATATAATATATATCGATTATCAAGTAACCCTACACCACCATTTGTTGGGCAAACGTACCATACATTTATAGCTCCATCACTATAGCTATAAGGATATCCTCCACCTTGATATGCATTTGACGAAACCAATCGAGAGATATAATCACTTGTATAACCTCTCAGCACTTCTAATTTATCATCTTTAAGTAACTCAAAAGGATTTACTCCGGTACTAATGTTCTTTATATTGGTAGTCATTGTAGCAAATGAGGTGTCTGATGCTGTGCTAACCCCTTTTGCAGTGATGGCAGACGCAATAGCACTTTTTCCATCACTGACAGATTTTTTTAATGATGCTATTGCATCGTTCAATGCTTTTCCTTGTACAGCATCTAAAGCGTACCCTGTTGTGGTGGCAGCAAGTGAATTTAAAATTGTTGTTTTGTTTGCACCTGTTGCAATACCATCTAATTTAGATTTATCACTGGCACTCATCAATCCATGAGCCGAGGTTGTTGCATCTGAATATGTAGTATCCGTAAATACAGCATTAACAGGAACATCTGAGTTTACAATGTGCCCATTTACCGTTGTATGTGCATGGTCAGAAAAAGATATTTTTTTATGCCATTGAAGTAAATTTGCGTTTCCTCCTCCTAAATATGCATTTGCAGTATTATAGTCCACATATAAATATCCATGTGTATCTCCACGTCCAAATGCTAAGCCTGAGCCATATGCTCCAGCACCATCAACACTAGCTTCACTTCTAATTGTTGAAATGTAATCACCTGTTGCAGTATTACCTTTTGTTTCTGTCCTAAAACTATTTAAAAATGATGCATCTATTGTTTTATATGATATTGGATATGTAGTATCAGTAAACTTGGCATTTGCCGGCACATCACTGTTTACTGTATGATTATTTACTTTTCCAGAATTGTCACTATAACCTGAATAACCTACTCTCATAGGTAAAACATCATCCCCATGCTTATAGTTTGTTTGAAAATAAGTTCCATCCCATTGAGAATTTTGATACCACTCTCCTTGATGTGATGTTGCATATACTAAATTTGAAGAATTTGCAATTCCTCCAGCGGTATTTGAACCTGCATATAGATGTGTATGATTGCTATCAGATTTACCTTTCAAACTTTCTTTAATATTATTTCCATCTTCGTCTGCAACTGCTTTAGCTACTGCTAAGTTAGCATCCAATACAGCTACACCGCCTGCAATTCCCTTTTCAGACTCAGGTATGAAGTTACCACCCGCAATATCCTCCGCTTGCTTTGCATATCTCTCAGCCTGTTGTGCATACCATTTTGAGTTATCAGTATCTTCATTTTCTCTTAATCCACTATTACCTATCGCATATGACTTTGACAGCTTTTGAGCTTTTTCTGCATTTGTAACACTCTCTGATGCACTTTTTGCATTCTCAGACACCTCTAGCCCTAACTGTCTCGCCTCTTCTGCTTTCTGACCTGCCAGTTCCGCCGCCTTATCGGCTGCTTGCTTACTTTCCGCTGACTTTTCACTATAATACTTTGAATTATCTTTTTCCTCTCCTTCTCTTATTCCACTATCTCCTAAAGCATATGACTGTGACAGTTTTTCGGATTTTTCTGCTTTTGTAACGCTCTCTGATGCACTTTTTGCACTCTCGGACGCTTCTAGCTCTGACTTTCTCGCTTCTTCTGCTTTCTGACCTGCCAACTCTGCCGCCTTATCTGCTGCTTGTTTACTTTCCGCTGATTTTTCACTATAATACTTTGAATTATCTTTTTCCTCTCCTTCTCTTACTCCACTATCTCCTATCGCATATGACTTTGACAGCTTTTGGGCTTTTTCTGCATTTATAACACTTTCTGATGCACTTTCTGCATACTTTTTCACATTTTCCACAGATTCAGCTACATTTGTTTCTAAATCTTTTGCAGTTTCTGCATATTTCTTTGCTTCCGCTATATAATCTGTTAAAGCTTTTATATTTTCCTTCTGTCCTACAGCCGAATAAGCAGGATTTTCAGTAGCCTTTAAAATAAATGGAAATGTACTCACCACTAACTCCTGAGCCGTATTTGAAAAACTTATACATAGTTTCAAATCCCCCGCCTCATCTGTTTCATTTTTAGTTAAATGTACTGTAACAATATTGCTATTAACGGCACATTTAATTGATATTGCCTTATGTTTGGCCGTTTCGCCTTCACATACACACAGGTCAAATTCTCCGGAGTCTGCAATAAAAGTATCATCCCCATTCATGATAGTACATATAATTGTCGGAGTATCTCCCTGCATACAGTTTATTACCGGTATTACATTGGCAGATTTAACATTTAATGTAACTGGTATTTCCATTTGCTTCTCCTTTCTCTTTCTGTTTTAGTTTGTTAATTTCATGTTTCAATATTTCCATTTCCTTAACCAGCTCTTGTATCATATAAACGGTCATCCCATTTATATTTTCCCAATTTATATAATGTAAATTGTCACCTTCAGGAATGTGCTTGTCCTCCCCATTAAAAGCACTGGGCTTACGTTTTCCTACAATGTTATATTCATCTATATCAAGTTTATGTTTTTCAAATGCTTTTTCTACTGCTTGTGCTGTAGTTCCAAAACATATCCCGTCACGTTCTAAAATATCATCATACTCAAATTGATACATAGGTATATCCATATATATATCTTTTATATTATCAGGCATATTAACAATATTTTTCTTTATACGTTCATCTGATGAAGATACTTTAGACTTCACATATCCTACTGTGGCCAAGTTACCATATCCTGAACTACCCTCAGATGTAAAACCTCCGCAGTTTTCAATCTTAACATTTCCCGCAGAAGAATATGATACATTTATTTTTGATGAATTTAAGTCAATTGCATCCCTTGGATTAAAATAAGCGTTGTTTATCCAAACACCGCCATCTGAACTATTTATATCAACTTTTCCTCGATTCGTACTTGATTCAGCACCAATTACCAGACGCTTACTTGCCCCTTGCGCTTCAATAAAATCTGTAAAAATAACATTTGACCAGATTTTTGTTCCACCACTCGCCCACTCAAGTCCATTGCTTGTTATATTAAACGGACCCACTGAACCTGAAGTAGCTTCGACTTTTCCTTTCATTCTGACATTACCATTTCTATCTAAACTAAAGTTAGAACTATTTACAACAAGCCTGTTAGAATTAAGTGTAATCTGCTCTGATGACTGATTTATCTCACTACATACCCCACCCACAGAAACTTTACTGTCTATCTGATTTTTTGCCCATGTTGTCGTCGCATAGCTGCTCATACCCGCAATTGTTTGATAATTCCCTAGTGTAGCTTTATCGGCTTTCAAACTAAGTTCTGAAGATTTAGCATAATTATTCATTCCATCCTTAGTTTGATATATTTCTGACACTTTAGCATTTATCTCTTTTGCTGTCTGTTTTAATTCTGAACCTGTTATATAATCGCCATCAATAACTCCGACTTTTGTTTTTATTTCATCAACCGTCTGACTAATCAAAGAAAATTTCTTTTTGTTCTCTTTGTCTTTTTCATAAAATTCTGATTTCAAATTAGTGCTGCTTACATGAAATGCCGACATTTGTACCTTTTCTTCTCTTCCTTCTTCATCCGCTGTTAGACAATATGCCGTCATTGCTCCACCATATTCAAGCTTTATCGCATATATTTCAATACTTCCCAAGTCATCTGCCGGAGTAAATACAGGCTTTCCTTTTTTGCTGTCATATGTAAAATCATATTTCACTCTCGTTGCTTCTGAAAACTCATACACATTCCCAACTTCAAGGCCAACAGGATAATAAACCATTGCTCTGCCTTTTATATATGCTGATAACGTATATACTTTCCCATCTTCCGGCATAAATGAACTGTCTATGTATGAATAACTGTCAGATAGTCTGAATATTTTACATTCATAATGTTTATATTCTCTGTCCCATTGTTTTTCACCGGCTTCTAAATAATTTCCAACAAATGACCATCCATCCTTCATTGTTTGACTGTCATAATAAAGGTTATATCCAAGATCATCTAAAAGCTGTGATTCAATCCGGTTAAAAGTAACATCTAATGTCTGTCCCGTAGGATCATAATTTATTGCGCTGGACTTTATCGTTTCTGTTCCATCGTTTATTTCCTTTATCAAAGACGGAAGATTTATTTTTTTCGCATTTATATTTGCGTTATCATCTACCATCTTGTCATTGATAAGACCATCCCTTATTGCATTTTCAGTAATTCCACCTTCGCCCCAGAGAACATTTCCATTTTCATCATATATTATGATTGTATAGTTGTCGTTTGCATCCTTGCCAATCTGAACTCTTACCTGATTTCCATCAGATATCTGCATCGTTGAATCTTTCAACACCATACAGCCATCTTTAGACTGTATCTGTACATCATCCGTATAGATTTTGCCTGCAGCTATCTTATCAGCAGACAACGATTCAATAAGCGCACTTTTAATAACACCGTTGCTCATCCTCGCTACAACAGAATCTGAAAAGTCCGATGTAATTATTGTATTCCTGATTGTGTCAATAATGGCCGAATCCGATGTAAGATTCTTTATATTTCCCACAGCAGCTGTTATATTATCTGTTGTTATCGTTTGAGCAACAATATTTTTTATAATTGCGTCTGTAGCTGTAAGACTGTCTATCTGTGCCACTTTAGCAACCAGGTTATCTGTCGTTATACTTGAAGCCTTTAAATCTTTTATCCATGCCTCTTGCGCCGCCAACTGCTTAGTTACAACGACATTCTGTGTATTGCTTTGGTCTACAATAAGGCTTAATTTTTCACCGGTTACTGCACCAGCTATAGAACCTGATGCTGTAGCCGCCGTCGTATTTCCCACACTGAAGCTGTCATTTGCAGGATTGTCAAGACTTATTGTCTGTTTATTTACCCTTAACATGACACCATCAATACCAAGCAACTTAGCATTAACTTTGTACCAGTTTCCAACCTTGATTTTTTCTTTTGTATTATCAAGAAGATGTGGGTCTATTGCCGATATTGTATAGCTGCTGTATGGCTCAGAATAAGCTTCAATATATTTTTCCGCTTCTTTCAAGAGTTCCTTTGGCTCTTTGATATCCTCATACAATATTGTACGCTGAATTACTCCATACAAATTTTCATTCTTTGAAAGATACTTCTTTCCACTATTTAAAGAGGCTATGCTAACCCTTTCAAGATTATCCTCATCAGTATAAACTTTTGTACCAAGTGGAATTATTCTCGTACAAAGATTACTCATGTCCTGCTCACATGAATAAGATAAAAGATTGTTTCCAATTTCTATTACACTATCACCGCATATCTTTCCAATCTTTTTTGAAACTGTCAGCTTGTCCGGTACTGCTTTTCCATCAACAACCTTATAAGAAAGTAAAATCTCCCAGTTGTATTTTGAAATCAATGCTGAAAATTCATCAAATGTCGTTCCTCCGCTTGTTGATAACTCTGCTTTTTCTGTATCTGTAACAGTCTGGTCAAACTCTATTTGAAATGTATGCTGCGGTACACTGCTGTTATGTCTTTTAATCAGCTCCTTTGCCATATCAACAGGTGACATATTAAACGGCTCAATATCTGTACTACTGTCCTGAAGATAGGCAAGATATCCCTCACAGGTTACCTGCTTGTATATCACTCCATTGTTATCCATCAGTGGAACAGCTTTGAGAACTCGACCTAAAAACTCTACATCATTATCATCAATACACTGAATTTCAGTAAGACATGGTACCAACATTTCATATCCGGGATTATCCGGATAAATATCACACGACAATGAATCAATACAGTTTAATTCTCTTGATATACTTCCCGACAATTTTCTCTGCATATCATCCGGCTGCATATTATGAATAATTTCATTTTTAACTGTTCTGTTTTCAGTTTTTTTAAAAATTGTAATAGTCCTCATATAGTCTTTTCACCGCCCTCTTTTACTGAGTACATATACGGATCAGCCTTAAATGTAGCAGTAATAATACAAGCTTTTCTCGTTGATGCAGACGCATCAAAGGAACTAATTTTTGCTTTAAAAAACTTCTCAGGCAATGCACTGTCAACAAATCTCACCTTACCAGCCTGAGCATACAGCCAATTTGCGACCTCATTTTTAGACTTCTCAACCTCTAATCTATCTATACACTTTTTCCACATCTTTACTGTGATAGTTCTGTCATCGTAAACTTTCAATCCAAGTAGATCATATACATCAATTGTCGAGTCACGAAACGGAACCGTAGTCTCAGAGCTTCTAAAAGAAGGATATCCTATATCTATACTCTCCACTGTCATTCCCTTGTTAGATGCCCTTATGTCATTAAACGAAAAATCACGCATTTGCTATCCCCCTTCTCGTAAGATTGACCTTTGCCCCCTGTAACATATCCACAGTGTTTAATGCAGCTTTTCCAACCACATTTCCATCCATTTGAATCGTAAGATTTAATTGCTGATTTGATTTTTGTAAACCTGATGCTCCTGAACTTACATCTTGTACCGTTGTTGGAAGGTTTCCGGTAATAATGTCTGCAAGTCCCTGTGTTTCCCTTTGCAATCCCTGTGCAAAACCAAGACCTGTATATGCTCCAAGTTCAGCCATTACTTTTGACGGTGAATGTATTCCAAGGTTTTTCTTAACCTGCTTTACCGTCTGTCCGGTAAGCTTCGCTATAGCCTTATATACATCATTACTTCCTTTTTCTATACCATTCGCAAATCCTTTTGTAACATAAGCACCTATTGATTTCATCTCTTTATTGTAAGTTTTCTTAAGTTTTGCAATCTTAGTCTTATATTTTTTCTCAAGATCTTTCATCTGCTTTTCCGTTGATTTTTTCAAATCTTGATTTTGCGTTACAGCTTCCTTTTGTGCTATAACATTTTTTTGACTATATAACTGCTTATACTCTGCCCATTGCTGGTCATTCATCTTTGTAAGAGTTTCAACATCACCTGCAGAAGTCACACCAAGACCTTCTATTTCTTTCATCATCTCATCTGATGCTCCTCTATTGCGAAGTATCTGCAAATTTGTACGCCATTTTTGAAGTGCATCAACCTGACGTTGTAAATTCACTACAAGACCGTTTTCATCATCCGTTTTTGACAGACTAACATCACTAAAAATACTAAAACTTGATGTGATAGATTCCTTAGTTGACTTCACCGCTTCGTTATATGTATTTTTAAGTTCTTTCAACTCTGATTTAAGAGTTGACATATACTCTTTATAACTTTTTTTATAATTACTTAAATACTCTTTTTTACTATTAACAAAATTATTTCTTGCTTCATAATACTGTTTCAAAGCCTCGGTATGTGCAGATGTCCCTTTTTTCGTTGCCTTAACAACCTTATCCCAATACGTTTTAATAGTCTTTTCATTGTAACCATTGCCATTAGTCTTCAAATCTCTCATTTCAATTTTATTTTGAAGATTTGTAACAAGAGCCTGCTGTTTTTTCTCAAAAGCCTTTCTCTGTGCCTCAAGCTTTTTCTGACGCTCTTTCTGCTCTTTTTCCAGCTTTTTTTGATATGCTGCTCTCTGCTTTTCAAGACTTTTCCTCTGTTTTTCACCATTGTTAGTCACCTTATTTCTTGCAGCATAATATTTCTGCAATGCTCTTGTATGCGCAGTAGTCCCGGCATATGTAGCATTAACAACCGCCTTCCACCACTTTGCAATCGTAACATCACTATAACCTTTTCCATTTGTTTTCAGGTCTTTATTCTTTATTTTATCTGACAATTCTTTTACAAGAATATTTCCAAGTTGTTCAGCAGATTTTCCAACATTTTTGGAACTTGATTCAATACCCTGTATCAAACCATCAACTGTATATTCACCGGACTTTTTAAAGACTCTTGAAGGTGAATGAATATCAAGTTTCTTTTTAAAAGCCTTATCAGCAGCATCACCTAAATTCTCATAAGCTTTAACAACCTCAGCTTTCTTTTTCTCCACTCCGGCAAGCAGACCATCAACACTATTCACTCCGGCATCTTTCATAAGTTTTGTTATCTTATTATTAGCCCTCTGTATAGCATCTAATGAATTTTGTCCACCCTTTTCAAAACTTCTCTTCATCCCAGAAGAAATATTTATACCAACCTTATTAAGCTTTTTCTGCATATTGTCGGCACGCTTCTGAATCTGCTTGTTTATCACCTCATATGCCACTGTAGGATCATCTGAACTTCCATTTATTCCTTTAGTTATTTCCTCCGGAATATATGCACCCTGCTTTCTTGCATTGACAGCAATTACCGTCAACTGCTTATTTATCGCTGTTCTCAAAGCAACCACCGCTGTCTCAGGTGACTTGCTTCCATCCTTTAATCCAGCCGCCAACCCTTTAGGTATTTTTGTACCTGTCTTTTTAGCAATGTTTACAGAATTACTAAAAGCTCTCTTTGTGGCATCATCAACCTTGCTGCCCGACTTTCCCATCTGAACAACGGCAGTATCAAATGCTTTTCCAAGATTTTTATACTGTCTTGCAGCTTTCTTTGCGGCATTGGCACTATTATCTGTGTCTGTCTTTTGTTTCTTTGCAGAAGCACTATATTTCTTTATGAAATTATTAGCAGTATCCATCATTTCATTAGCCTTGTTCAAATCATTTTCATATGCTTTTACTGTTTTTTTTGCATCTTCATATGACTTATTTGTAGCTTTAAGGTCTCTAGCTGCCTTTGTTACTGCATCCTGTGCCTTAATCATTTCATTGCTGACAGCACCAGTCGCACCTACTGCTCCTTCACTTTTACTTAATTCCTGTGCTTTTTTCAGAGCCTTATTGTATTTTTCCTGTGCTTTTGTATTCTTATTGTCACATTCCTCTGCCTTAACTTTTGCATCATTGAGCCTTTCCTGTGCTTCTAAAGCCTCTTTTGCTGCTTCTGTAAGCTGAGATTGTGCAGCAGCGGCTAACGCAGTGCGTTTATAATTCTTAACAAGCCTGTCCATTTGATTATTTGTAAGCTTAATAGCCCCTGTTTCATCATCATATGCTGCAGCTATCTGTGGAATTTTATCTTTCAACTGCTCTGATATTCTTTTTATTTCGGCTTTCTGTGCGGCTGTTTTATTCTGAACAGAATTTAATTTTTTTAGTCTATCAACCAACTGGTCTACTGTTGTTGTTTCATTTTTTACCGTTTCAAAACTAGACTGTGTCTGCTCTATATTTTCATGCAGTACCTTATTTTTTTCTTTAAGCTCTTTAATATACTTTTGGTCTGCCTGAGCCGCTTTTTCAGTTTCTGTAGCAGTTCTCTTAACTTGTGCTTCTGCTACCACAAGCCCTGCCACAAGTGTTGCCAAAGCTGTTGCTGCAAGCCCTACCGGATGTGTCATAAGAGCCAATTTAAAGGATTCAAGTAACGGAATAATAGTTTTTATAATAGTAAAACCACTAAATATCGTTGTTAATGTAGCTAACGATGCCGTAAGCGAAACTACAGCCTTAACTACATCAGGATTTTTCTTAATAAACTCCATAGCCCAGGAGATTGCTTTCTGTCCATGCTGGTACATTCCGTCAAGAGACTCATTAAGCTGTGTTCCGATAGCAATCTTTAAATTCTCAATGCCGTTTAACATCTTTTGTTTAGCTGTCTCTGATGTATCAGTCATCTTTTTATAAGCATCATCTGCCGCACCGGTACTATTCGTCACCTTTTTCAGAGTATTGTTATAATCCTCTGTTCCTGTCTTTAAAAGAACTGTTGCTGCAGTTGCTGCTTCCTGACGGCTGAAAAGATTTGAAAATGCTGTTGCATCACCGCCAACGCTATCACTTAATATCTGAATAACATCGCCAAGCGATTTTCCCTCTGCCATTAACTCTGCAAATGACTTACCGGTTTCTGTCTGCAATGTCAATGCGACCTTTTGTCCCTGTTTTGATAGTTCTTTCATAAGAGACTTAATATACGTCGTAGACTCACTTGTTTCAATACCTCTTTTAGTAAGCTGTATATATGCCGTTCCCAAGTCCTGCAATGAAACGCCATAATTCGCCGCATTGGTAGCAACTTTACCAATACTTGATGCCAGCTCATTAACCGATGTTTTACCTAAGTTCTGTACTGTCAGGAATACATCTGATACCTCAGACGCATCTTTAACCTTATTTCCATAAGAATTAAGAACCGTTGTAAGACCATCAATAGCCGTTGTACTGTCAGTAAATCCACCTTTTGCAAGTTTTGTGGCTTCACCTACTGTTTCCACCGCCTTTGATGTATCAACACTCGCTGATATAGCCTGATATGTTGACTCAGCTATATCCGTTACCGCTGTTCCTGTCTGTGTAGACAGGTCAAGCATCTCCTTATTAAGTGTTCCCATCGACTTTTTCGATGTATCAGCAATCGTACTAACCTTTGCTGAAGCTGTTTCAAACTTCTCAGCACTCTCAGAACACTCATACAATGATTTTGCTATATCCTCGACCTTTTCTTTTATTCCTGACGCAACTATCTGGTCTGCAAGATTATTAAAAGCCTGTCTGTTACTTTCTCCAAGCTGTTCAACACTAACCCTTACTTCCCTGACTGATTTTCCATACTGGTCTATTGATGTTGCACAGCCATTTGCCGAGTTTTTAGCCTCTTTCATATACTTATCATTTGTATTCAAGGCTCTGTTTGCTCTGATAGTCTGTGCTTCCGCAGTATTTAACTTATTTTTCCAGTTTTCTACTCTGCTGCCGGCGGCTTCATAATTTCTCTCACCCTTTTTTATTGCATCTGCAAGTTCATCAACAGTTTTCTGCTGTTTATCAAGCTCCGCATCCGTAGCTGTCCCGGATTTTTTCATTTTATCCATCTCAGCTTGTGCATTTTTATAATCTGCCTTTAATTTTTCAAGACCGTCTGCAACCTTTTTCTGTGACTCACTACTATGCACATATGCATTTTTTGTAGCATCAAGTTTACTTCTCTGTGCCTGAAGTACCTGAGAAAGCACTTTATGCTTTGCCTGAAGTGCTTCAAGGCTGTTCGCATTCTCAGCATACTTCTCTTTAACAAGACCAAGCTCTGATTTCATTGACGAAAGCTGTTTATTACAAGCCGTAACTGCAGCTTTAAACTCTTTCTCACCCTCAAGCACTATTGATGCACCAATTTTATTTTTATTCGCCATCTTATCACTCCTAAAAGTTAATGATTTCTTCTCTTTCCTCTGCACTGGTTATCATCTTCTCATATGTATTTGCAGAGCCTCCTGCAAACATATTGCAGATTGAGGATGCAAGCATGCTCATTTCAAGGTCAAATACATTCTTATATTCATAGTACAGATCAGAAAATTCCCCGATTGACAGAAAATTACATTCTGCCTCAGAGCATCCAAGTTTTGTCTTTGCAATAAATTTATACCAGACGAAATTTATTCTTCCTCCGTCTGGCTCTCCGAGTTTTTTTCATCGTTCTCATTTTCCGGAAACATTGAGCCTGCATATGTAGTAAAAATTTCTGTTGCAAGTTTTGCCGGATTAGAAACCGCATACACAATCTTTTTATCAGGAGCTTTCTTCCCTGTAGCCTCTGCACCTTCCTCAAGGAAAAGCATTGTAGTATCAAGCAACGCCTGATAATCAATTTCATCCAGATAGTTTTCACTTTTCTCAGTATCTTCACTTCGTGAAAATATCTTATTTTCAAACTCTTTCAGACTTCCATACTTTTTCTGAAGCTGTGCAAGTGCTCTTATTCCGCAACAAGCCGGATAAGTCTTTTCATCAATGCTCAGATTAAATATCCTCATAACCTCACCATCCTCTCACATCAAAATATGCCGCACTGCCCGGCAATGCAGCATACAACTTTTCAAAAAATAACAAAACTACTCCGCTGTCGGTGTAAATAATGCTTTAAGAGCAGCTACGGCATCTGCCTCCAACTCAACAACAGCCGTTCTTCTGTAAAGCCCTGTCTGCTCATCAGGGTAAATAGTACCTACAACAGATGGTGTTGTATATTCCAACTTTTCCTCTTTAGTCTTTGCATCAACAGAATACGGTGCAAATTTAACTTTCGGATAAAAAACAACTTTATACTTTCCACCATTTTTCTTGCTTATATAGCCAAATCCTACCGCTATAGGCTCATCATTGCTTGTAGCATCATATACATCAACTGTTTTCGACTCTCCACCACTTAATGCAATGCTGTTTTTCTTCTGTCCAAGAAGCGGACCAAAGATAGCAGGATCGTCATCATCAATACCAAGCGTTATATCACCGCCTGTTACTGAGCTGTCGCTGTCCTGCAATACATCATCCGCATAAAGTTTCGCATCGTTAGAATTTAAGTTCTCTTTAAACTCAATCGCTCCCGCAAGTTTGGACGGTGCTTTGTACTTACCATCCTTTAACTCACCATGTAAAAATGATTTTAAACCTACCTGTGCCATTTAAACCTCGCTTTCCGCTATGTTTGTCTCATAGCATATGTGTCTTTTTTTAACATCTCTCTCAACAGTATTTAAGGCAACTTTTGGATAAGAAAAACCGCTTAAAAATAAAGCGGTTTTAATAGCCTTTTGCATATTGAGATAATTTTTATTTAAAGGTACAAAAAGATGTACCTGAAAATACATTTCATTTACAGCCGGAGCATCATCCCTAAAGCCTCCCGGCTGCTCTGCTGCCACATTGTAAACAATATAAACATCTGCATCTCCGTCATAAACATCCATAGCAACCTCTGGACAAACGGATTTTAAAGCAGTTTTTAAGTCACCAAGAACACTCATTTTGTCCTCCATTAACCACACAAAAATTTATTTATAAAATACTGCTGCCCTTTGCCTGTGATCTTTGTTGTTTTTGTTTCCAGAGGGAGTCCATTTCCTCTCTCAACTGTCCTCACAACAATTTCAAACAATCCAAGTTCCATTGCTTTCTGTGTCGGAGCTGTTGAACCCTGACAAATATAACCTTTTTCACGAAGCCACTTGTAAAATCTCTTTTCTCCAAGCTGCACCCCATTCTGCCTTATCATCTTTGCCACATCTCTTACAAGCATCGAACTATCTGACGCAGAAACGGCATCTGCAAATATTTCTTTTGGTTTCATACGAGTATTTTCAACTTTCAACTCATCAATCTTCTTGTCTTTCTGTTCAAGCATTTTCTGAGCCTCGATAACCGCAAGTGCAATCAAATTATTTCCGCTTGGAAGCTGTGTCTGAATAACATCTTCCATCTCATGAAATCTGTTTATGTACTTTGCTGTAAACTCTGTACCTTTTACACCAGTCAGCTTGTGTGCTATAAACTCGCAACCTTTCTTTGTGACAAGATAACAAGGTTTCTGCCTGTTAGACTTGTCTGTGTACTGACTTTCTGTGAAAAAATCGGTGTGGGAAATCTTTCCCTCACCTAACTGCTGAACATATCTACGAATATCTTTCAGCAAGTCATTATGCTGTTTTCCTACCATCTCTGCCACTTCTCTACTATCAATATATTTCTGTTCTACTATTCCTGAATTATTCATATTCTTTTCTCCTATCCTGTTGATTTTTTCCTCGGAGTATCTTATACTTTCATTACAAGATACTTTCTTGTTGTTTAAAGACAATTCCAATGCTTTGCAGGCTGAATGAATTGTCTTTTTTCTTTTTTCACTTGCTATCCTTACAAGAATATTCAAAAAGACTTTTATTTTTTTCGTCTCATCAATATCCTCTACATATGTAACAAATTGCACAAAACTTTTCTCTGACAATCCAACTAAATTTTCCAACATCTCAAATGCCATAATCTCGTTTTTAACCATCTTTAATTCCTCCTTGTTTGTTTTATTATAGTTTTGTTATACACTATAGCAAAACATTTGTCAACACTATTTTAAATATTATGACACTTAGTTGAATATTTTTATATTTTATAGTATAATTGCACTTACAAGGAGGTGTTTATCATGAGCAACCCTATTCGTAACGAAATAAAGTCTTACATCGCAAAAAGCGGCATGACTTTAACGGAAATAATTGCTGAATATAACAAAACCCATGAACCAACAACCACACAAAACATTTCAAACAAATTAACTCGTGGGACAATAAAGTATAGCGAGTGTCTTGCATTGGCTGAAATCATGGGGTATGAGATTGCATGGGTTAAGAGGAGTTGACACTCCTCTATTTTTTATTTTCACAGCATCCTGTTAAAAACTTCCTGCATTTTCTCTAAAACCTTGTCCTCACTGCTATTCACAGCAGACTGCATAAAAGGTCTTGCCGGCTGATGACTGTTGCCGTATTCAAGTGCAAGTGCTTTCTGATAATTTCTAAATGGCTCAACTTTTCCATTTTCACGGGTGTAAGTAGATTTTGTTGAAGCCCCCTCCGCTGTCAGATAGCCGATGTATACACCATTTACAGTTTTCTTTGTCTTACGTTTAATAGAACTTATAAGTTCACCTGTATCCCTGTGTGGCTGCAACTCACTTTTGACCGAACTTTCATAAATCGGCAATGCCTCATCTATCATCTTTGGAGCTGCCTCATCAAATATATTTAAAACATCATCAAACATATTATCCGGGAAATCAAAATCAAATACTGCCATTATTCTACCTCACTGCATGACAATTCAATGTAATACTCGTCTGTACGGTATGTTCTTTCTACCTTGTACAATTTTTCATCATATTTCACATTATTTTGTCCTGAATAATCATCAAAAGCTACTTTAAAGACTTGCACAACCTTTTTATTATTTCTCAAAGCATTATAAAACTCACTCTGTCTTACCGACTTGACAGCACAAAAAACTTCCAGTTCCTCTCCGGGTACTTCCACCTCAAAACCATCCTCATCTTCTTCCTTTTCCCCTTCACTTATAAGAAAAAGAATATCATTCAGTGCTTCCATTTGTGTATTCACCCCCAAGCGAAAGAAAATCACGAAGTCCTTCAAATGCTTTCTCAAATCGTTCAGCCTGATTATCAAAGTTAAACTGCCACTTACAATACAATTCGCAAGCCTTAAATATAAGCATATCCTGTGTATCAGCACACGCTTTTTCTTCTGATATGCCTACTCCTCTGAGCAGAAGCAGACATATCTCAATATTGCTTTCAATCTCATCATCAAGGGAACTGTGCTTTATTCTCAGGCTCTTTTTGATTTTCTCTCCAAAATCCGTCAAGTATCACACCCCCTTGACTGCTTTTCTCTGGGCTTCAAGAAAACTCTCTATAATAAGACTTTTCACATTACCGCTAACACTATAGCCCTGTTCATCAGCAAGAGCCTTTATGTCCGATATAGTCATCTCCTCAAGCTCCTGCTCTGTATATGTTGAAATTGTGTTAGGGACTATAAGTTTTTTTGAATGACCTCAACAAGCGAATTGTTGTCAACGACCTTTCCATCTGCCATCATAATAGCCTTTGTCATCTGGTCGTCTGTTTCATGATCTTCATAACGCTTAACCGTTACATTAAGATTAGTATTAAGCATATAGTCCTCCATACGGAACATAAAAGCTACTACCGTATCTGCTGAAACAGTTGAAGAAAAATCTGACATATACTCAGATGACACAAAGTTTACAGGTCTGCCAAGTATTCTGTACTCAGGCTTTCCGGAAACTCCGGCATTAACACGGGCAATAGGCTGGCCGCTTGTATCTGTCATAGCTGCAATCTGATTAAAGTATGTACTCTTAGTCATATACCATTCAGCAGACTCATAAGCAGCCGGAAGTTTTCCCTCTGCATCACATAAGTTTTTAAATGTAATATCCTTACCCTTTGCAATTTCAACTTTCTGCCCCTCTACTACTTCAACGGCATCTGACAAAATACCCTCAGGCTGATTTGCAGATGCACCCTCTCCTGCAATAATAGCCTTTTCTAATGCCTTAACCATTGCCTCTGCGATATTGCTTGTAAGAGTTCTCTCAAACACATCAAGCGTTACGGTATCAACAGCGATTGAAACCGCAACAACACACTTTAACTTGAAATAACTGAAAGTGATAGAGCCAAGTGTTTTCTTCTGCTTATCTGTCTTTCCTCTTTCAGTAGTCCATGTTGCAACAGGTTTCGCAGCCGAAGTAGGGACTGTCGCACCGCCTTTGTAAAAGGTTCTTGTAACCTTGTTAAGTATGTCACCTGTCTTTTCCATTTTCTCAACAATTTTATTAAGAATTGTATTCGGAATAACTGCACCCGTATCTGAAGTAGTTGTAACTCCATCACTATTCGTAAGATTTGCCGCCATCTTCTCACCATGCAGCACATAGTTCATAAATGCAGAACGATACTCGATACTGTTTGTAGGGTCTTCTTTGACAACGCTGCCTACAGAATCAACAATTCCATCTTTAGCACCTGCATGAGCCGCATTATTGAGTACATTTGGCACTTTAACAGCACCTTTCATTGATTCAACATTAGCTTTCGCCTCTGTGTACTGTGTGTACTCATCGTCAAGAGTTTCAACATCCTCCAGCTTTGCCTTATACTCGTCCATTTTGCCATCATCAAGAAGCTGTGTAGCTTCATCGAGCATCTGATTACGATAATCTGCATAATCCTGTCTGCTTTTAAAATTTTTGATTACATTCATAAATTTCATGTTTAAATTTCCCCTTTCATTCTTAAAATTTTGATTTTTTCCTTAGCAACAAAAAAAGCCTCACTTGATTTATCAGCAAGACTTCCTGTTTCTGATTTTTTGATAAGATTTCTTATCTTCGCTTTTGTTTCATCCGGTATGATTCCACCAAATGCATTATTTATGCTAAACGGCATATTGCCGTTTCTGCCTGTTTCTATCAGTTCATCGACAAAACCATATTTCATAGCCGTTTTTACATCAAACCATGACTCTCTATCCATCAGGTCAAGCAGTTCTTTTTCGCTCCTGCCTGTTTTCTGCTGATAAATAGCTGATATAGCTCTGTTTGCCGTCTGTAATATCTGTGACTGCTTATCCATATCATGATAATCACCACTAGCACCGCTTGAAACATTATGAATCATATACATGGCGGTTGGAAACGCTCTCACATGACCTGTTGCACACGCCACGATACTTGCCGCACTACAGCAGGACCCGCTTATATCTGCCTGAATATTACCTTTATACTGACTGATACTATAAGACATATCCGAGCCTGCAAACACATCACCGCCACCGCTGTTAATAACGATAGTTACATCATCACCATTTGCATCCTCAAGCTGTTTATCAATATCTTTCGGACAAAAAGCGTCATAACCAAACCAATCATATATCCACTTATCATCATTGTTTACAATAGTTCCTTTTGCATCAATCTTCACCATCACTTCCACCTCCCTCTTTCAGCTTTCCGGTATCTTTTCTGAGCAGTGCAACATCTCCACCCGGAACAGGTGCAAGATTAAGGTACTGTCTGACCTCATTTATAGTCATTATTCCTCTGTCAACAAATGAAGTAAGCTGCAGTTTTGTACTCATACTTGCAAAAGTAAGATTGCTACTCTCAAATATAATTTTATTTCCAAAATTTCTCTGCTTTCTTGAAAACAATTTCCTTGTATATTCATTTGCCATCTGACATATGACCGGCTCTATCGCAGCCTCGTAGTATGAAATCCACTCATCCTCGTCATAATTTGAATGAACAATCTTATCATTTGTATTAAAAAAGCCATACACTCTCTGTATGGTTCTGTCAGTCTGTGCCGCATTGGGTACATAATCATTAGGTTTTATCTGCTGTGCCTCCGCCTTAGAATCAACTGCTGCCACTCCAAACGATTTTGAAGCTGTATTTAAGTAATTCTCAGCAAATTGTCTTGCCTGCTCTTGTGTATCTTCAGGTCTTAACGATGTTGAACTAAATTTGAGCAGCCACCTTATTACAGCACCATTCTTAACAGCCTTGATAATCCCCTGGTCTGATGTAGTCACAACATTCATAAGTTCTAACAGTGCTTTTCCCGGCGGTTCACCAAAAATATCATTATCGCAGTAATCTTCACGCAAATGAATAATATCCGTGTACGGTATTTCCATCCACTTGCCATTTTGAAAATAAAATTTAAGATAAAGCACCTGATTATAATATTTTGCATCAACAGATGCAGCCGGTATCGGATATAAACCGCAGGGCAGACCAAAATCATCCCTTATTATCAAAATAAAAGCATTATGATTAAGTGCAAGCTGATTTGCAACTTTCTCCTGCAGCATCTGCCCGGACATATACTCGTTAGGTTCTTCCAAAAGATTTTTTATGTATGGCATGGGATTTATAGCAATATCCTTTGAACCATCTTCATTAAATGTTTCCCGGATATGCTTTGCCACCGCCTTACCTATAGCCTTTGTTTTGGGTCTTATACAGGAACGCACTATATCAGACTGATACAGCTTACCATTCCACGCATAAAATCCATTTCCGACATCAGTAATCATTTGGAAAGAGCTTTTCTTACTTATATTTTTAAATCTACTAAAAATTCCCACAATTTCTCCCTTCCAAAAATTTATATAAGAGACAGATATTCTTCAAGGTGATTTTCAAGCATAACATATGCATCCAGCAGACCGGCAAGGCCATCAATTCTCCTTGTAGGACTTGTACCCTTGCAAGGCTGAATATTATTATTTTTATCAATATCAACAGATGTATTGCATATGCACCATTTAAGCACCGGATTGTTGTTGTAAATAATTCTTTTTGCTTTAAGATCAGCACCCAATGATTTCATTGGAGAAGATAAAGTTTTCTTTCCCTGTGCCACCGGCTCCATAACACTACGACCAAATGTATCGTTCATTTCCTCAACAAAATATGTTGCACTCCATGCATCATAGCCATCCTTGAAAAGATAAATATCTTTTTCAAGTTGCATTTCTTTAAACCACTCGACCACATACTTGTAATGTATTTTATTTCCGGGACTGGTTCTCATCCAGCCCTGTTCAATCCATAAATCATAAGGAATTTTATCTTCTTTTACTCGTTGCTCCACCAAATCTTCCGGAATCCAGTACATCTGCTCAACATAGATATTATCATCACCCGGCACCATGAAAAGCATTGTTGCATTTGTCAGGTCATTGGTTGATGACAGGTCGCAGCCACCTATTCCATACCTTGGTTTAAGCTCTGCTATATCAAATGTTGCATGATTATCAATATCCTCAAAATTAAGCCAGCTCTCTGATGATGTCTCTCTGATATTAAACTCTTTGCAAACAAGGTTCTTTACAAGAAGCGGATTTTCCTGAGCTTTTCTTACTTTATCTCTCAGTGTATCTTTATTCTTGATGGTTCCCAAGCCGGGGTTTGCCTTAATCCAGCACTCTTCCTGAACCCATTCCTTACGGCTGTCAAGCTCATAAATAAACGGGAACAGATGTGGGTCTTTATAACCATTATCATCAAAAAGACCATTGATAACTCTCTCAGCTTCATCATACTTCTGGTCGTAAATATCTTCCCTGATAGTGCCTGCCGTAGATGTGATATAGATAAGTGGCTGGTCTCTCGCTGTCACACCGTCTGCCATAATGTCATACAATGCTTTGCCATTCTTCCACTGATGAATTTCATCCATCATACAGCCATGAACATTCAGACCGTCAAGACTATCTTTGTCAGATGCAAGTGGTCTATACACACCATTATTAAACTCCTCACTGGACAGCTTTGACACAAGCGGCTTTATCCTTTTGCGAAGTGCCGCCGATTTAAGCACCATTCTCTTTGCTTCTTCCCAAATGATATTTGCCTGTTCTCTCTTAGTCGCAACAGCATATATCTCCGCTCCCGGCTCTCCATCCGCAATAAGAAGATACAGACCAACGATAGACGCAAGCAGTGATTTACCATTTTTTTTACCAACGATAAAAATTGACTCTCTGCACTGTCTGTTTCCCTTATCATCAATAAAACCAAACACTGCTGCCAAATGTGCCTGCTCCCACAATTCTAAACGAACATCATTTGTCGTTCCCTTTTTATGTTTTGACAATTTACAATAGTTTTCCGCAAACTCTAAAACATGATTTGCTCTCTTTGCCGAGTAATGATATTCATCCGGATTTTTAATATGCCATGCAAGATACTTGTACCATCTGTATATCTTATTTGATACTTTAATCTCACCTTTTTCAATCCTGTCAAAATACTCAAGGATAGGATTGTAATCTAAACAATATCTTCTCATACATCCTCACGCCCTCCAACAAACTCATCAAAGCCATCGTCTTTCTCTACAACCTCAACGGCTTTCGTTTTCGGAAGACAATCCTGCAATATCTTCATTGCCTGGGTCTGTTTCTGAGAAAACTGTAAATAAAGCTGTGCATCAGGACTCTGTTTAGTTCCGTATTGATTTTCGCCATTCTTGTATTCCACTGTAGTTCCGTCACGAATGATATTTTCCCTGAGGTCCTGCATCGTGATACTCATAAAAGCAACATCATCAATAGTAGCAAAGACAAGTTTCTTTTTGTTCTCGTCAATCTCCTTAAACAACCGCTTCAATCTTGCAACTTCTTTTTTCACCCGCTTTTGTTTGTCTAAATACTGCGAAATACTGTCTGCTTTTTCATCCCTCCGCATTGCTTCCTCTTCAATTTCTTCCGGTGTTACCACTCTATTCTCACCTCCTGATACCACACCCCCCTTGTGAAATGACCTGCGTTTCAAATCAATCTGGGCTACCGGTGTTTTTAAAACGCCCCAAACGCCAATAAACAGGGGGGGTTAGAGCTTTGCTATCGGCTGTCCGTTCTCATCGAACATGACAAGCAAGCCCTGTCTCTTGTTATTAACTCCATGCCCATCGAACTTATCATGACAATCCTTACAGACATACTCTAAATTGCCATGATTTAAAGTAATATCAGGATTTAATATGTTCTCAGGTGTAATGTGTGTACGATGATGTACGATATATCCAAGCTGTTTACCACATTCCTGACACATACCTCCATCGACCGCAATCCTCTCACTTATAAAAGACCTCTTACAGTCTTTCCATGCTTTGCTGTGATAAAATTTGTACGCATATTCCTTTGCCATCTCTCAACCTCACTCATTTGACATATCTTTATATTTTGTCAAATCATATTTATCTGTATTCTTTCATTAGAGTGCAACAAAATTATTTACTCCCATTTGACACACCTTTAATATGTCAAATACCGCATATAATAAAAAAAGAAGCTACCTTTTTCGCTTCTTAAATGATAAATTTTTTATTGCTTTGTCCTTATTATCCTGATTTATTCCAATATATCTGAGTGTAATTGATATATCTGAATGGTTAAGTATCTCCTTTATCGTCACTGCATCATGCGTCTGCTGGTACATATGATACCCAAATGTCTTTCTAAGAGTATGCGTTCCTATCTTATCAATATCAAATTGTCTGCCTGCTTCAGATAGAATGTTGTAAGCCTGCTGTCTGGTAATCGGTCTGTTACCTCTTGGAGACTTAAACAGATACTCATAGTCATCCTTGCCATATATATAATCTTTTATGACAGGCTTAAGCTCTGCATTGATAGGAAACCTTTTCTCCTTCCCAGTCTTTTTCTCCCTGATATAAACAGCATCTTTATCTCTGACATCACGCACACGAAACTTTAAAATATCAGATATTCTAAGTCCCGTGTATATACCAAACATAAACATCATATAATCTCTATCGCTCTTACCCTTTAGGTATTCAGCAATATCCATCACAACATCTAAATCTCTGATAGGCTCAACAGTATTCAACCAACCACCTCCCAACAGTACAATAACCGTTATAAGTGTAGAAAAAAAGGAGAAGATATGCATCCTCTCCTTAATCAAAACTACTGTTCCTACTCTTGCGATATTAGCATTATATCACAGATTTGCTTCGTGTGATTCTCATTTTTTTGAAATTTAATAAATTTTTTTATTTCTGCTCATCTATAAACTCACGCATCATTTTGGAAATCTGTGCTGCCTGACTCACTCCCGCTTTCTCACAGGCTTCCTTAAATTCGTCAGCTAACTCTCTTTTTAACTTAAATCCTTTTGTCATATATCCGGCTTTTTTCTGCCACTTGTCAGTCGCCTTTGTCTGTGCTGTTGGCATCATATCACCTCTTTACTTTTTTTTATTTTCCTGCTATTATTTTTATACCAAGGACAGATAGCAGGAAGTTGTAGGTCTGCCCTCGGTTTGGATTGTATAAGCTCTACTTTTTAAGTAGGGCTTTTACTTTTTCCTTTGCGTCTTGCAAGTCTTTGCTTTCTTCCAAGATTGCTAAGATTTTTCTTGTTTGATTTTCCTCTGCTGTATCTTTTAATAATTCCGCTAAGTTCATTTCTTCGTTCTCCATTTCTATCTCCTTTCCTGCCATTCCCTTGCTACAATTATATTATACTATAAGGTTACCCTTATGTCAATAGTTTTTTTTATTTATTTTGTTTTTTTTAAAAAGACGGTCTTTCGACCGCCTAGATTAACTTTACCTTTTGCATTGTAAAAATAATAACATAGTTAATAGTACAAGTACAGCACGGAAATAGCACACTTCATACTGTTGAAACCAATAGTTACATTTCATTATCTTGATACTCCTAATCTTGCCATCAATGCCTCCTGCAACACCTTAGAAACATTGATATGTGATTTTTCTGCTTCCTGATTTAACCAATTTGGTAATGTTACATTTTAATGATTTATATTTTATTGTAACATCTCATTTATACATGAGATAAGAAACTTTCTTGCTTCATCATGATTTATATTTTTTTCCTTTGAAACAGACTCCGTTACAGCCTCAAATATATATACCAACATTGATATTTTATTCAGCAAACTTCCTGTTATAACAATTTTTATCTTACTCTTTATACTTTTACAAATTACAATTCCCATGTTATTTCTCCTTAATCTTTGATATAATATGTTAAAATATTTATGAAAGGTTGTGTTATTATGACAAATGAAACTAATCCTATTATTTCAGGTATTGGCAAAGCAATAGAAAAAAATCCACAAATATATGATGATGCATTAAAACCCACTGCTTCAATCATTCATTCTTAGTTTTTACCTTTACTACTCACCTCTCATATATCTTCATTTTGTCACAACATATTCCATTATCCTCGGCATCTTCTCTCTGCAAACCGCTCTAATAACCATAATCGCTTGTTTAATGCCGTCACAAAAGCGGTCATTATATTCCGCATCAAAGTACGGTGCAATCTCTTCCACATATTCATCAAAGTTTGCATAAGAGTATTCCTGTTCATCCTCAAGTTGTTTTATCAAATCGACAATTCCACCAATTAAACAGTTAAAACAACTATCATATAAACCACACTTTTCTTCCTGCTCATCGCAAAACGCTTCTTTTGACTCCTTTATATCGTCCAGTCTGCCTAACAGCTTACACTCAAAGCTCTTTATATGCTCTCGCCGTTCTGCCTCCTGCCTTTTTGCTTCTGCCTCAATCAACTGTATAATTTCTCTCTGTCCCTGCACTGCTGCACAATCTTTCTGGTCTGGGTGCTGCTTTAAAAATGTATCAATCCTGTTTTCAAAAACTTTTATAAGTATTTTTTCATCAATCACTCTTCTGTTCCTTCCTTAACTCTCACCATAATTCTGTTTTCCGGGAATGTATGCGTACATTTAACATACTTGTTTTTATTGGCATCCAAATCGGCTTCATCAATGCTTATAAACTTTCCCTGTGTATCTGCAAAGACCATATGTGGCTGCTGTATAACATCAATAACCACGCTCTCAAGATATTTTAATTTCAGTGCAATCCTGTTCTTTTCTCTCACCGCATCCCCTTTTTCTTCACGAAGTCTTGTTTCTACCGCCTTGAGCTGTTCCACATTTATTTCCAAGTTTTTCACATAATCAAACTTTTTTATAATCTTAATTAACAATTTATTAAACATATCAACATCCTCCAATTTTCTTTGTTTCAGCTTATTTTTGCTCTTTCCTCTCTATCCTTTTCCGTCTGTAAAAAAATCATATACTGGCCATATGAAAGTCCAAGTTTCTTTGCTTTGTCATTAAAGCTTGCAAGCTCTCCCATATGCTTTTCTTTTTTCTTTTCCTCCACTCTTTTTGCCTTTTTCTGTGTTTTTCTTTTTTTATACATCTGTGCATGTCTTTTTTTACGCTCATACTCACGACATTCAACGGAACAATAATGCTGATTTCTCGCATTAACAGTAAATTGCTTTCCACATCCTATACATTTACTTTTTTTCTTTGTCTGTTTCATTCCTGCTCCTTTCCGGGAGCTGCACCACACTCCCAGCTTTATTTGTGATGTTAATTTTCCTACAGCTATTCACAGCTATATTTAAAAGTGCATTTAAAACTTTTTTGCTGTCAAAATTATTATTTGTCTACTTCATCTAATAACCACTGAATTTTGCATTCAACACATACATCTCTACAATACTTTTTACCTTGAACACACAACGCCCGCTCATCTCTTCCAGTATAAGGACAATCTATATGATAATGAACCACTGCTTCTTCTTTTGCACCACCATCATCAATATTTATTCTTTCAAACTCCAAGCCCTCATCTTCCATGATATCCATTAAAATATTTATTAAAAAATTTATATTCTTCATTTGAAATCACCTCACTAAATTTCTTGCTTGTCGGAATCCGACAAATCAGCCACGTTGCAACAAACGCTGTTCAAGCTCATTAATATCTGATGAACTTATATTTCTTTGATTAAATGAATTAAACTGATTTTTCTTTTTAGTTGAATATCCTGACTTTGTATTGCCTGACGGCTTTTGGTCTGCCCGCTCTGTCTTATTCCAATAATCAGCAGTGCTTTTCCAGTTTATTCTCCTGCCATACTTGTCTTTCCAATCAATACGGTCATAATATTCAAAAAACTTCTCAGGATTTATTTTTAAGCTGTTATTTGCAACATAATCTTTTACCTCCTGAAGCGTTGGCACTATAGATAGAGTGTTAGTATATTTACTATTACTTTTACTATGTTTTAAAATGTCTGCATTTTCGTCCAAAATGTCTACATTTTCGTCTAAAATGATTACATTATCTGATAAAAGGGCGACTTTAACTAAGAGGTATGCTCTCTTCATTTTTACAGCTTTTCTTCTTTTGGTTGCAAAAAGAAAATTTTCCTGAATTTCCTCGGAAGTTAAAATTCTATTTTGCTCAAGCTGTTCCAATGAAAAGACACCCCACCTTGCACAGCAGTTCACTATTTCATTTATGCGATTGACCGCCCTGTCACCCCCGCCAAACATTCGTGACGAAAGTGACAACGCTTTCTCTCGCTGCCATTCACAATAATAACCATGTACTCCGTATATCTCCTGAAGTAACGCATATATGACGGCGTGTGCCTTTAACCCACACTCTGCTGTTACAAGTTCAATGTTTTTATCAGCCGCACATTTTACCGGAAAGTAATCAATACCCTCTTTTCGGTTCATGGTGCGTCCTCCTAAATCTAATCAAACAGGCTTATTTTACAAAGGCAAGGAAGACATCCGACCAACTGACACCGTCCGAATAGCCGGCACCTTCCCTTAATTACGGCACATATACTCCCCCTGATTTCTCAGTTAAAAGCATACACACCAAAAAATAAAAAATATATTATATTAACCCATATATTTTCCCTGAATAGTTGAAGTAAAATATACAAGCTAATTACAAAAAATAATAAATATCATGAGGTCCACTTACCTCTACGATGTTTTTCTACTGCCCTGTATTTTCTGGGCATCTCTGAATAAAAACTTTCTTCCTTGAGCTTGTCCAACTTACAGAAAAACTCACTTCTTTTTCTATAAAAAGTTGCCTGACTGCAATGCACATGCTCCCTTTTACAAAGCTGCTGAAAACTCATGTCAGGCGTTGTACAATATCTAATGATCGCACCTGCAAGATCTGCATCAGTCAACCTTGCAGCTTTCTCAATCAAATCAACTTTACTGCTAAGTAAAGCAAGTCTAATGGCCACATCTTCAACTGGAGACTCATTATTATGAGCATGAGGCATCCCATCATAATTTAAACCTGCAATGCCCAATTGACTCTCAATATCTCCTATCTGAGCCTTCCATGAATCATACTGGTAGCAAAAATACTTTAACTCCCGGTATTTAAACCGGTTTAGCCTTTTCAAAGGCTTATCATCTCTCCTCATTACATCTCCCTTTATGTTCTTCAATCGTGTGGCATGGTGCCTCTGTTTCCACTGCACCACTACCACACTTACTGCACTTTTCATTCACTCGTCTGGTACTCCAAACTTTTCTGCCACAATTGTGGCATGTAACTACAAAGAATGGATCACCGGAATGATAATGGTTATCTTTTATCTATTTTGTTCTCCTTTCTCTTGATTTTCACCCGCGCATCTACTATACTTATAGTAAGAGCTGTCACCACAGCCCAAAAAAGAAGGGAGATGAGCAGATGAAAAAGAAACTTTGTTCATTAGCTTTAAGTATTTGCCTTGTAATAGGTTCTATCTCATATACTGATGTACCTGTACAGGCAAAAACTTATGTATACTATGTTCCGGGTTCAAGCTATGCGTATCATCCAAACCGCAATTGCAGAACCCTAAAACGAAGTAAACATGTTAAGAAGATTACACTTAAAAAAGCGAAATCTCTTCACCTTAGGAAATGTAAGGTCTGCCACTAAACTGACTTTACATTTTGAGCTTTGGCACAGGAATACTACTTTCCTGTGCCTTTTTATTACTTTACAACAATCTCGTTTTCATCCTGTTCTCTTGTATATCCAAGCTGTGCCATATAGCTGTCAGCAAACCTTGTAAAGCATTGTTTTCTTATGTACTGCTTCTGCTCCTCTGACAAATCATTAAAATCTACATACCCACCATCTTTAGTTGGCACAAGAATCTTATGCGTTATCTTTTTCTTTTTTGCCATACTTCCCACCTCTTTCACTTTTGTTTAATTCTATGAGAATACTCTGTCCACTTTGCCTGTCTACATCTGCAAAATAGCAGCTATCTGAGCAAGTTTTACATCGCTACTTCCATCATCACCCACAACCTTTGCTACAGCCTCAACAAGATACTCCTTGCAAAGCAGTTCATTAAGATGTTCAGCCTCCACTTTAAACATTTTTCTTCTTCTACTCATCGTCTTAATTCTCCTTTTCATAAATTTGCAACAATACGAACATTCAAGTAATAACCAGCTTTTTGCATATTAACAATCCTTTTAACAGCTTCCTCAATCTTATTAAGACTATCCGGAAAACGATTATTTTTACAATTCACTCTCAAATAAAGGTCAATTGCTTTTTCAGGATATTTATTATCTTCCATCAGCTCTCTGACCTTTCCATCATCTAATGTATCAAGTAGAGCTTTGCCTTCTTCAAACTTCCCCTCAGAGAAAAGTTTAAAAACTTTTTCCTCGACCTCATGTCTGTGGTCGATTTCTTTCTGGAGTTCTTTTGTTCTTGCAATCATCTTGTCTAAACGATTATGTTCTTTTGCTTTATCCATCGCTCTCACCTCGCTTCTTGATTTTTGCACCCCATCCCCCTATACTTTTAATACAGGCTATTGCTGTAACCGAGTATCAAAGAAAGGAGAACTTTATATGTTTGATGACTTTTCGCCACCAAATGTTGTCACCAAAGCAAAAATTGGTGATTTTACTCTACATTGTGTTGCTTATAGAAAACTCACAAAATCTGAACTTAAACACTGTGCTTATAAATGGCTTAAACAAAATCATCGTCGTTCTTTTCCTAAAACGGGTTCAGGCAAAATCATTACAATTTACGGACATGATATTGAATAATCGAAGCCAAAATAAGTGCATTTTCTTTATCCAATTTTATAACCGCCCCTTCAATATCAGACATAATTGTTATTGTTCTACCGACATTATCAGGAATAAGAAAATAATCTGAGGTTTCCAGCGGTGCAGGTTCTTCTTGCACCGCTTTTTCTATAGCTTTTATCTCATCATTGCTAATAATATCAGCATAATTTTCAGACTCTTTCACACCAATATATTTTTTTGTAACTTCAACATTTTTATGTGAAAAAATATCTTCTATACTATCACTCAACTACTCTCACCTCCTTTCTTTTTATTACATGTTCGTTACTGGCTGCATATTCAATGTTTCTGCAAACTTAACACCTTGTAAAAAAATAAACATGTTATTGAGCTCACTATCATTCATTTTCTTAATGAGCTTTGTTATGTTGTCTACTTCCGGCTTGTCCTCTGTTTTAATAAGAGTGTCCATATCTTTAGACATAATTGCCATCTCCTTTCTCATATCTCTGCTTCAAATGTTTTTGTATTGTTGTTTATGTGACTATTATATGTCGCATGAGCAAACTTGTCAACATCTTTTTTGTTGTTTTTGTGACTTTTCAATTGACATTTTATTTTATGGCTGTTATGGTATAAATAGAAAGTGAGGTGTACATAATGAATGAGCGTATTAAGCAACTTAGAAAAACGCTTGGATTTACTCAGCAAGAATTTGCCGAACGGATAGGCGTTAAACGAAACACAATAGCACAATACGAAACTGGCAGAAATGAGCCAATAGGTAGTGTTCTTAATCTTATATGCAAAGAATACAATGTAAATCCCGATTGGCTTCGCAACGGTTCCGGTGAAATGTTTATAAAACCTGCTACTTTCTCGTTAGATGAGTATGCACAGACGAATAAACTTAATAAAACCGAAATTTCTATTATTCGTGGTTTTATGGAATTAAACCCTGATACACGACAGGCGATTTATAACGTCTTTTCTAATGCCTTTAATGATGAAGAAGATGACATACTTAAGTATGATGAAATACCGACAGCCGCAGAAATTGAAGCAAACTATTCACCTATAGCTGCCGAGGACTTAAAAGGAAAGAATATCGGATAAGCACCCGACTTATAGTTTCATTTATATTGTATTACTATAAGTTGCGTGCTACCTTTAAAATTAAGATTATAATACAGCGTGTTATTATATTTGCAATATATAGCATATATCTTGATACTTTTATAATGTATGTACTTTCTTTTCATACTTCTCACGACCTTCCAGTTTTGCCGGGTGCTGTGAAAAGTATAAATTTAAAAGGAGATAAGAAACTATAAACTAAAACAGGAGGACTTTTATATGCCTGTAATCAGCAGATTTTATGGTATTGTAATAAAAATGTATTTTAGACAAGCAGAACACAATCCACCACATATTCATGTAATATATGGCGAATACTTAGCAGAGATTGATATAAACACTGGTGAAATGCTTGTTGGAGATTTACCTAAAAGAGCATTGAAAATGGTGCAGGAATGGACACATGCAAATCAAGCTGCACTGCTTGATATTTGGAAAACTCAAAATTTTGTAGAACTTCCACCATTGGAATAACTGCAACATTTTATGGAGGTGATATTTATGTTTTATCGTGTAAAAACTGTTACTCCAAAAGATAACTTTATTCTATCTGTACTATTTACAGATGGCGTAAAAACTGAATATGACATAAAACCACTTTTTGACAAGTGGGAAGTGTTTAATGACTTGAAAACTATCCCCGGATTATACCAGCAGGTTAAAGTCGATGCTGGGGGTTTTGGAATAAGCTGGAATGACAATATTGACCTGGCAAGCGAAGAACTGCGATTGAATGGTGTTATTATATATACAGAATTAAATGTCAATAAGCATAAAATTTAAAATATAAAAAGAGGAACTAAAATGAAATGTTTTTTATGCAAAGGTAATGTCACTAACTCAACTACAACATATATGACTACACATAATGATTGCTATATCATCATCAAAAATGTACCTTGTCAGAAGTGCGAACAATGTGGTGAAGAATTTATAAGCGGAACCATAATGCTAAAAATCGAATCTATAATCGATAAGTTAAAAAACATTTTAACAGAGATTGCTATTGTTGATTTTAAGACTGCTGCTTAATCTATTATTTTGAAGAAATAGAACCTGATGAGTGAAACAAAGCAATGATAAAATGTCGGCAGACAAAGAGAAATTATTGTTCCATAGTGAACACAAACAAAACCCCCGAAAGTGTCGCATACTCTCGGGGGTTTTTATTCCTATTTTGGTATGGAAGGCTTAATACCATAGGTTAGTTACCAACTATTTGTCTCCGTCTAACCATTTGTTGATGCAGTGACAAACTACACCAGCCGCAACAGAGAAGCTATATAAAAAATGATTCAATATAAATTTACTTTTTTATATAATGACAAAATACTGAAAAACTCTTACATATAATCTGATAAGTTGGATCACTACTCAAATATTCAACTATAAGCAATCCTATAATTAACAAAACACTCCAAATACTTAAATATATTTTTTCTGATTTGCGTATAGTTTTTTTCATTTTTTTCAAATTCTCATCATTACCAAATGTTTCTAACAAATCATCATCCGTTAAAATATCCTTATAATTCAATTTCAGTTGTTCATAGCTTTCATATACCTTTTTTATTTCGTAATGTGATTGAAAATAGCATATAACTAAATAAACAAATGAACCAACCAAAACACATTCAACCAATATTGTAATATCTTTAGTAAAAAGATTATCTAATGGCTGATTTGAAACTATATTTGCTAGTATAACAGAAAAAATAAAACCAAAAATAGCAATAAGATTTGATTTGAATTTATCTAATAAACCTGTTGCATACTCTCCTGTTTTTGATAATATATCACATATAAACTCCGCCACTTTATTCTTTAACTCCAAATAATCTTTTACATTATCCCTAAGATATAAATTATAATTAGACTGTATTGAAGCCATAACCTTATCATCAATTTCTGCTACAGAAATATACTTACAATGTAAACTAATAACATTCCTTGCTATTATAGCTTTATCTATCTGACTTCCATCTGTATATATCCAATTATATATTCTATAAAATATTTTATTATCCGGAACATCATTTATATTACAGCAATATTCCATTGTTCGCTGCCCATTTATAATACATTTTAACTGACTTTCATTTATTGATGAGGAGGTGGCAATAAAACTAATGGATAACAACATTGTTATTTTTTGAAATAATTCAGTTAATGGATTTTCTTCATAATTAATTGTTATATTAAAATCGTCTGGTAATATCTCATAAGTATCAAAATTATAAAAATAAGAAATTTCTTTGCATTGTTCTATCCTCTGTTTTCTATTAAAATCCGAAGTTGTAACCTGATTACTATGAGGTACAAAAAACATAGTTTTTGTAGTAAACATAGTCATAGGAGCATAAACATCAAAAACCAAAAATGTCGATACTTGTTTCAATAAATCAGAAAATGCTAACATAACCTGTTCTATCGGTAAAGTTAAAATATCTTCTACAAACTTATCATATGAATAAATAGAAAAATGATTACCCACCACGTTTTTATTAATAACCAACTTAACATCAATCATTTCATCATCAAGTGTCCCTCGTAAAAAGGCATTATACTCTTCTTCTGTTGTTTCAGAAAAAATACTAAATCTTCTCTCATTTTCGTCTTGTAAAGTTATCTTAATTTTATCTCTTGATGAAATAAAATGAATAATATTTAAAAAATAACTATACTCTGGTGCATTTTCCAAATCAAATTTAAAGGAGGCCTCATATACTTTCATTCTTTCAGAAACCATCATATCTCTTATTTCTGCTCTTTCCAATAACTCTGCAAGCATACTAAATCCTCCTTTATTTCTCATTCATTTGAGAACTGCTGATATGTCAGATCATTATCTGTTTTTATCTTTATATATCTATTTCCATCAGTATCTCTATATGCCTTAATTGTATCATTTATGTCATCTATACCATCTGTTATCTTTAATTGAATTCCAGAACAAACATCATATACTTTTCTAAAACGAGCATTAATAACCGAAGAAACAACATTAAATTGTTTATCAAATTTATGTTTAGCCGGCAATTCTCTTATCTTTTCGATTATTTTATCCAATTTTTCCTGTTCTAATTCCACCGGATGATAACTCTCAAAAGTATTCTGTACCATACTATCATAATCTATATAATCATTTGCTTTAAAATATAATATTAAAGAATTTCTAAGTATTGTATGATCTCTAGGAGCAATGCCTTTCACATTTCTATTTAATGTACTATCTATTGCCCGAAATGCCCTATCAGTATTTGTTTCATCACTCTTCACTTGATCTAACTCCAAAAAACCATCATACCAATATTTAGCAACTGTATTAGAATAAACTTTTGCTGAATAGCTTGTATTACCTAAATCATCAATTTCAAAAATACAAGATTTCCAAAGTTTTCTCATATCTTTTGAAAAACCAGATTTAAAGCTAAAATCTTCATCATCTACAAAATCTATATGTTCTACTTTTGCCAATAAATATTTATATCTATCTGTTTCTTCATCATATAATAGTGCCTGTATCAGGCTGCCTTTCTGTACATTTGTATTCATATGTACAACAGAGTTCTGAGCTTCTCTTTCTTTTAAAAGCAATCTTTGTGCTATAGAATCAACTTTTTCAATCACAAATTCACTGTCAATCTGATTTTTCACTATATCTAAAATACAACTTATGACCTCTGTATTAACCGAACGAGTCTTATATTCACGAATAGAAGTATTACTGCTTATATATGTAATCAAATTATTTATATATTCAGAAAAAGTTTCTGGAGTATCTCTAACATATACATCATTATTTTCATAATCAATAATTCTAATTGTTTTAATCACTGTTTCCATAAGTAATCCTCCTACTGATATTTTTATTTATTATAACATATATTCTTAACGTCATAAACCCTGATTGTAAAGAATTTGTTTCTGAAACTGAAGCATTAAAGGAATTAGGGCTTGATTAAAATAATAACCTTGTCGGATTCCGACAAACATTCATCGTAATACACATATTGCAAATCATTTTTGCATATGCTATAATGTCGGTAGACAAAGAGAAGTTATTGTTCCATAGCGAACACAAAACAAAACCCCCGATGCGGCTACATCGGGGGTTTTTATTCCTATTTCAAGTATTTATCCAGTATTGTTAAAACTAATGTTCGATATATATTGTAAACTTTTGCTATTTATATTATACTATTTACAAAAAGAAAAAGACCGTCCACAAAGGACGGTCAAGACATTACACTTTACCCACAAAAAATATGGCTAAAATATAAAGATAACGCATATTTATTTTAACATAAGCCATCTTTTTTGTATAGGCTTATTTTTTATACCCAAATTTAAGGAGGAAGATACCATGTCTGAAAAATTAAAAGAAGTCTGTGCATACATCCGAGTCTCTACTGACAAGCAAGAGGAACTTTCTCCTGAAAGTCAGATAAGACTCATTAAGGATTATGCAGAGCAGCACAATATGCTTCTTACAAGAATATACCAGGAGGACCACGGCATATCCGGAAAAAAGGCAGACAAACGACCTGCTTTTCAAGAAATGATTGCAACATGTAAAGATAAATCGCACCCCTATGATGCTATTCTCCTTTGGAAGTTCTCACGTTTTGCTAGGAACATTGATGAAAGCACTTATTATAAATCAGTTCTCCGTAAAAAATGCAATGTTGATGTTATAAGCGTTTCTGAGCCGATAGTTGAGGGTATGTATGGTCGCTTAATTGAGATGGTTATTGAATGGAGTGACGAATTTTACTTATACAATTTATCTGGAGAAGTTATGCGTGGCATGACACAAAAGGCTTTAAAAGGCGGTTACAACTCCAATGTTCCAATCGGATATATCAAAGAGCGTGGCAGAGATAAAATTCCACAGATTGAACCACAGGGTGCTGAAATCGTAAGAAAGATTTTTGATATGTACACAGAGCAAAACATCCCGATGGGTGATATAGCAGCAAGGCTCAATAAATCTGGCTATAGAACTTCAAGAAATTCAAGATTTGAAACAAGAACTGTCGGATATATTCTTGAAAATCCTTTTTATATTGGCAAAGTTCGCTGGAACTATTATGACAGACAAAACAATCAAAGAAAAAATCCTGATGATGTAATTATTTCTAACGGAAAACACGAAGCCATCATATCTGAAGAACAATTTTCAAAAGCGGCAAGTCGCAGAGCACACGATAGGCTTCGTACCGGATATAATAAAAAGCGTCGTTCTGCCCCACTTCTTGCGAATTGGCTTTCCGGTATGCTCAAATGTTCAAAGTGTGGAGCTTCTCTTGGTTTTGCACGTGGCAATAGTAAAAGTGTTCCAAACTTTAGCTGTTGGAAACACTCAAAGGGACTTTGTTCTGTACACAATGGCATTACACTTAAAAATGCTGAAAAAGAAGTTCTCGCAATACTTGAAGAACTCTCAGGAGCAGAATACTTTTTTAACTACAATCTGAATGTGATAAATACAGAAAATGCCGAACGTGGATATATATTAAAAGAGCTTAAATCGCTTGATAGCAAAATGAAACGTATAAAAGATGCATATATAAACGAAATAGATACACTAGAGGAATATAAAGCAAATAAAGAACTTATAGCAAGACGGCGTACTGAATTAAATGAAAGACTTGCATCTGCTACTGTCACAACTCACCCAGCTTCTGCTCGTCGTGCCGTTGACTTTCAGAAACTAATTGATATAATTACAGATGAAAATTCAAATGATACTGAGAAACATAATGCTCTGCTTGAAGTAGTGGATCATTTTGTATGGGATAAAGAAACACAGGAAATGACTGTAGTTTTGAACGAGGATATTTTAGCAGCTAAGTAAAAATCCCCCGAAAGTTTGATACACTTTCGGGGGATTTTTTACTATTCTTTCAGACGGTATATCACTATTAAATATATATTCTGTATAATTAATGCTGCCCAAACTTAAGAAGTCCCTCATTTGCAGTTATTATTTTTAAATCAGTACCATAATTCAGAAAATCACTGTCATGCGTAATTAAATAAGCATTTTCCCTTTTTGCTATCTCAGAAATGAGCGCATCATTAAAATCATAAGAAAATCCATATTTAAAAATATTATCATAATTCATAGTAGAAAATCCGTCATCTATAAAACTAAAATTATCAATAATATCTGTGTTAATTATATCTAATATTCCTTCCATATGCTCACGATAATCATCAGTATTTCTATATTGTTTTTTGAAATCAAGATTTCTTCCATCACAATATGTAGCAAATCTAAAACGAATACATCGATTTATAAACTCAGAAATTTGTATGGATGACAAAAATATTTTTACACTTTTTTCTAACAGTTTAACATACAATTTTTCATATTGATTAGTCTTCTTACTAAAGTTTATTGGATAAAAAATATTAATCAATACATTTGTATCAAAAATCACTTTATCATCTGCAACTGGTACATAAGAACTAATTAGTAATTTATTCTTATTTTTCATAATTATCGATCACTTCCTCAATAGCATTTTCAAACCTTTTTTTATCTGAATAATATGATTTTGCATTATCAATTACAATTTGAAATTTTCGCGTTGTCATATCAGGTCTGTTTATAATTTCTAACTTTTTCTGTAATTCATCACTACTAAATTTCTCATATAATTTTCCGATTGAAACATTTAAAAAAGGAGTAATAATGCTTTCTATCTCACCAAAATCCAACACTACCTTTTTTCCTTCCTTTAATAAAGGTACAATTTTATCAAATACTATTGCTCCTTGTTCTCTTGTAAGTGCAGATGGACTGCCAATCAATTCTGCCACATTTAAAACTATATCCATTTCTATACCTCCTAAAAAAATATTATGTTTTCTTTTTTGCTATCAAGTAAGTAAATTGAATTATCTGATAAATTTATTGTTACAGTTACTATTGTTCCTGGAAATTTCTTGTTTAATACAGTAAATCTCTCATTTTTCCTATTTAAACTATAAAATTCTTTATCTGATAATAAATCAAAACTGCCATTATTTGACCGCAAAAACTCTAAAATCACACCAAGACCTAAACCTCCTGGTGCACTATTTACTTTTGTTGAATTACCTAATTCAATTGCCCATTTTAAGCTGTTTTCATTAAATTCTTTTTCTGAATTTCTGAAATATTCTACAACATTTTCGTTAATAGTTTTTCCTATATCTACAATTGTAAATGTTAAATTTGCACTTCTAGGAAAATACTGTCCACATGCATAAACATTTTCACTATGTGCATGATCTATTACATTATTAAATATTTCCAAAAAATTATCAATAATCTCCGTTTTAAATGCCTCATCCATTATTGGTAGCTCTTTTCTTGAAAAAATATTTAATTGTAAATATTTTTCAAACTCAACCAACTGTTCTGTATTCGCTTTAAATACTTTATAGTCAACTGTACTATTGTATGTATCATCAATGTCTTCCCATGTAAAGTATCTATTAAAACCATTTTTTTGCATAATACGCTTAATTTTTGCATTTAAATTTAATAATGAAATTCTTTCTTTATTTTTTGCAATTTTATTATCAACACATGCTCCTAAAATCGAAAGTAGATTTGCTGATATAAATGAAACCTTTGTAAAATCTAACAGTATGCGCTTACTTTCTTTTAAGTTAATAATATTATACAAATCAATAAAAGATTCATACGACTTAATATCATTTTGAATATTTCGTTCAAAAACAAAAATTTCATCAAACTCACTTATAATTTTTTTCCTATCCATATATAATTCCTCTATTTGTATTATATATTTTCACATTTTAACAATACAATAAAAACAAATTAACTTTTTTCTTATCACATTTACTAAAGCGGAATAACTTCTATACAAAAATACTTACTACTGATAATAGTTAATTATTTGAGACAGTAGTTGCAAAACTTACAAAACATAAGAAATATCACACAAAAAAGTAACGCCCCTGCTCTGACAAAGTAAGGCGTTACTTTTTATATAACACTTATCATTGCCGGCGGCTAGTCTGCACCTAGTGTTCGGCTCTCTTGTTGAATTCATTATATACAAATCTAAAAATAATTGCAACTATTAAATTAAAGATTCACATTTAAAGTACTGAAGCATCAAAAAAACATTCTTGTTCTTGTCGGATTCCGACAAGTTTTATGCTACATTTACATGTGCCGGACAACTTGATAAGATATTTTTTATTTAAATGTAATCCATATTTTCTCACAGCCCCCCATTTTCAAGCCTTCTCACAACATTGCAGGTACTCGACTACTGCGGTCCTGATGGCGAGGCCGGTGCGGCATTACGTTATCTTTCCCAACGCTACAGCATGGTTGACCGTCGTGTTATGGGAACCCTTACTGATATTGGCACTGAAGAACTTGGACACCTTGAAATCGTTGCAACTATCATCAGACAGCTTACAAAAAATCTTACACCAGAAGAAATCAAAGCCTCCGGATTTGATAAATATTATATTGACCACACACTTGCCATTTGGCCGCAGGCTGCAAGCGGTGAACCTTTTAGTGCAAGCCAGTTCCAGAGCACAGGTGATACAATCACCGACCTTTACGAAGATATGGCGGCGGATGGTACGACTGCATAAGAACAACATACAGTCGAAAATGATAGGACAAGCCATTTCTAAAATAAAATATCGTGCCTAATAAGACGTTCAATGTTGAGCGTCTTTTTTTATACCTACTGTTACGCATTAGGGACGTAAAAGCCCTTGCTATCAGCGGCTTTGCAGGCGCATTTCTGGCGCGGACAAGGATTTATACCTATACCCGCAAAATCGCCGTTCTACTGCGTAACAAATCCGCAGCAAAGGAGTGATGAAACAATGGCTGTTTTTCGTGTGGAGCGCAATACGGGATATACCGTAATGAGCAACCACCACCTACGCAACAAGGAGCTGACCCTAAAGGCAAAGGGGCTGTTATCACAAATGCTGTCCTTGCCGGAAGATTGGGACTATACCCTTGCGGGGCTGTCCTACATCAACAGGGAAAGTATCGACGCTATCCGTACTGCGGTATGAGAGCTTGAAAAAGCCGGATATATCACAAGGCGGCAGGGACGCGACGAGAAAGGAAAAATGACCGCTATCGAGTACACCATT